>OKSC01000005.1_pt1 | contig 298343 bp, 242 predicted proteins | sample 1601161 | NCBI WGS metagenome assembly OKSC01 (sample SAMEA3541552, study PRJEB24748) | human gut metagenome | biome: human gut; feature: human-associated habitat; material: faeces | place: China | collected 2012 | reverse complement strand
GCCTCGCAGGTAGATCGGAAATTCAGTTATGCTAACCTCTGTAAAGCCATCGAAGTGAACCGAGCAGAACGGGAAAGACAGGAAACTGAGCAAACCCAGCGACAGAAGCAGTCCGCGCAGACACCCGTGCCGGAATCTATAACCGAAATACGGGGTATGAAACTCACTACCGAACAACAAAAACGGTTATACTCGCCGCAGGGGTTGACGTGCAGGTACGAGGAGAACGGATACCGCAATACGTCCCTATTCCGGGTAAACAGTATTCTTGGACGGGATATACTCACCGAGGAACTGTTATCACAAGAGAAGATAAAACGAAACCCGATCATATTTGATGTACGGCTTACAGATGAACAGGTAGAACAAATAAAGGACGGGCAACCGGTTTATCTCGAAGGGATGCAGCATCAAGGGAAAACATTCGACGGTTATCTGGTCATGGATGACAATCTGACGCGAGGACGAGCCTACATCAGACACGATCCACGCGAGTGGGTCGAATACGGCAAATACACCATGCGGCGCATGGACAGGGACTTGATAAAGGGCGGTTTTGTCGTCCGTGCCCTCGTTCAATGGTGGGGAGGACACGGGCAAACCGCAAGGCCCTATCTCTGGCAAGAGAATCCTTCGGACGAAACGTATCAAGAAAGTTGGGACGATCCTCGCAAACCCCGAGTGCCCCGACACGATACAAAACAGGGAAGGATCGTGTCGTCCCCCAAAAAGTCTAAAGGTCCAAAGCTATAACGGGAGGCCGGGAACAAAATCCCCATTCCACCCGAACGCAAAGGTATGGATCGAGGGGATATGCTGCAAGGCTATACAAAGCGTCCCTCACGGGTCGGCCTTGCAGCTTGTCCCTCCGATCCCATGGGCTAGTCGCTACCGGATGGAATGGGATAGTGTGCAGATGAGAAAGAGATGGGCTGGTTTATATGAACGTCAAAAATAAGATGGTCAACGCAAGAAAAGGATCTTGTCGATTGTTTCTGTCGTTTTTTTAACTACCTTTACAGCAGTTATTTGAGGTTGTGATTACTAATGCAAGCAACGGAAAAGAGAACCGTTGCCTTTTCGTTACCTCGTCCCAACATAAAAAATGCAACAGCCCAATTTCTCAGACTGTTGCATCGTTTTAAGGGTACTCCGTTTCCAGGATTGGGTCGTTTATTTGAGGTATGGCCGTTTTGTTGGCTAATGTACCCATCTCTTGAGAGTAACTGGGAGTGATGAGACGGATCGTATCTTTAGAAATATATGAACTGATGCTACTTCCGTCAGGCTGAACTTTGGAAATGAAAATGAGTTGATCGGTCTGAGCCAAAATTTTACATCGTATCAATTTCCCTTTGGCCGTTATCAGTAAGTCTTGGGCAAGACAATTGGAGAATAACCCCAATGCAAGTATGAGAAATAGTGCCTTTTTCATGATTGATAGATGTAAAAGCTTTTTATAAATTCAGGCTGGCCATAACCTACATTGTTGTAGCCTGATTAATTTGCAGATTCAGCTTCCAGTGCATTTTGCTGTATTGCGTCGATTTCGGCTTTGGCGACCGTCGGTTCAACGACCTCCAGAGTTGGTCTTCCGACCAAAACGCCAAGGTTGACCCCACAACGGATGTAATAGTGGTATCCCGGTTGTAGATTCAGGGTGATGCTGGAGGTGCTTTCTGTCTTCGCCGAGAGTGTTGTTACGCCTGTAGCCGGGTGAGTAATTGTTTCGATCCAGTTGTTATTGGATCGGGTTAGGAGCGAGTCGTTGATGGTGATATCGTAATGGAGGGCTGTCCCTCCTGCCTCTTTGCGGAAAAGATGCAGTACACACTCTCCTTTATGATAATGAGCGCTGTCGAACAGTAACGATGAAGCAATTGCTACAGGGGGGGCGATCCGATAGATATCGGCTTCGATTCGGTGACAATTGCTGCCGAATGTGCTCGGTGTCTTGTGATTGGTGATTTTGATCAGATTTCCGCCGGCTTTGGCAGCCTCTTCACGAGCCAATCGCAGTGTAGTGTCCAAATTGCCGGTTTTGGAAAAACCGTTGTCCCCGACTTTTAGGGATCCGATCCATACGGCTTCATTCGGGACACTGTCGTTGAGCGATAGCACCTGTACTGAGGAGGCTGCAATAGGTCCTGATTGTGCAACCGGTTGGCTGATGTGTATCCGGACACGTTGGGAGCAGGAATATCCCAATAATACTCCTGCAAGCAATATCCAGGAGATTTTGTTCATAAAAGGTACGATAATAAGTTAGGCTCTATTAAGTTAGAGTCAATGTTGAAATAAACCGAATTTTTGCAGAAAATGTTGATGACATAAGGATTGTTCGATATCACCAATATGTGTTTTTTGCTATTTTTGTTCGCTCAAAATAAATTTAAAGAAACAACAATATGTTAGGCGTAATGGTTGCGGTGTTTCTGGTCGGATACTTCTGTATCGCCATGGAACACAAATTGGAGGTGAACAAAGCTGCAACGGCGTTGTTGACCGGTGGTATTCTCTGGGCGTTGTATATCGTTACTTCGCCACTGGTCGTTCCCCAAATCGACGGTGAGGCGTTTAATGAATTTCTAGCCAATAACCCCAGTATTGCAGGCCTCCCATTGATCGAACAGTGTGTGCGTTTTATCTCCGGAGTACAGATCGTGGATCATCTGGGAGAAATCTCTGAAACACTCTTCTTCCTGATTGGGGCTATGACCATTGTCGAGTTGATCGATGTCCACGGGGGATTTTCAATTATCACCAACCGGATTTCAACCCGTAATAAACGGTCTCTGTTGTGGTTGATCGCCTTGTTGACCTTCTTTATGTCAGCCGTGTTGGATAATATGACGACTGCAATCGTAATGGTGATGTTGATTCGTCGGATTATTCCCGCTCAGAAAGATAGATGGCTGTTTGCCAGTATCATTATCATTGCGGCAAACAGTGGCGGTGCGTGGTCTCCGATCGGTGATGTGACAACCATCATGCTGTGGGTTAAGGGAAATGTAACCTCACTGCCATTGGTAGAGTCTTTGTTGCTACCGAGTCTGGTCTCTACATTGGTTCCGGTGCTGATCGCTTCCCGTATGATGCACGGGACAATTACTTCGGATGGTTCTGAAGATAAAGCCTTGTCAAATGTGGAGCAGGTATTGACTCGCGGTGAACGTATGACCATGCTGATCTTGGGTATTGCCTGCCTGTTGTTTGTGCCGGTGTTCAAATCGTTGACCAGTCTCCCTCCCTTTATGGGTATCATGCTTGCACTGGGTATTATGTGGGTCTATACTGAACTGCTGTACCGCAAAAAGGTCGATATTGCCGAGCGTGATAAACACCGTGTGACCAAAGTAATCCGCCATATCGATATTCCGACGATCCTGTTCTTCCTCGGTATTCTTTTGTCTGTGGCAGCCCTCCAATCGACCGGTATCCTGAACTCTGCAGCGCAATTCCTCAATGAAAAATTGCACAACATCTATCTGATCAACGTGATCATCGGTTTCATGTCATCGATTGTCGATAATGTGCCGTTGGTAGCTGGTGCTATGGGTATGTATCCGATTGTTGATCCTGCAACCGTAAGCTCTTTGGCCGATCCTGCCTACATGCAGCATTTTGTACAGGATGGTCCTTTCTGGTTATTCTTGGCGTATTGCGCAGGTGTCGGTGGAAGTTTGCTGATTATTGGTTCGGCTGCCGGTGTCGTAGTAATGGGACTCGAAAAGATCAATTTCGCCTGGTATATGAAACATATCACGCTGATGGCTATTGCGGGCTATTTGGCCGGTGCGTTAGTGTTTGTATTGATTGAATGGCTTAAATTGGGTGCTTTATAGCAAGATGCTTGATAAAAGTGATACTATACCGTCGTTTACTTGTTGTTGAGTCGCACGGAAGTTAACAACGGTTCAATAAGCGCGAGCCCCGGAGTTTATACTCCGGGGCTCGCATGTTATAGGTTAGAGTTTTTATTATAGCTGAATCAGCGAGATTTTGATTGACAATCAAATTGTGGATTTTTGATGGCTGTAAGATAAGCTTGACATGACCTCCGTATTGTGATTGTCCATGTGTTACGCATCTGCTGAAAATAGACGCGCAACCTCAATAGACAGTGCTCGACGATTCTCAATGGTTGTTAAGCAGAATCTTTAAAATAGAGCGGATACTTTGTCGATCACTTCGTTTGCATCCGGATTGAGATCAAATACCAGCGAGGGTTTCAAATTGTACTGTTTTTTGCCCTGTTGGCAATGTTTCTCACCGCCACCGGTGACGTTCAGCATCACAATTTTTTCGGGATCTACTTCGCCGGCTTTGATGGCGTTGATCAGCGAGGCAAGTGCAATACCCGGGGCAGAGTAGATATCCACACCTTCGGTCTCTTCAAACAGTTTTTTCGCGGCACGTGCCTCTTCGTTGGTTGCAGCCAAAATGTCACCGTCGGTATCAGTCAGAGCGTCGTACAGGCCACCTCCGATTGGATAGGGCGGTTTACGGTTTGACAATACCTTGGCATCGATCGATTCGGCATCGATACGAGCCTGATCATCATCATACGGCAGCAGTGCACGAGACTTGGCTTTCCATGCCTTGTACATCGGCACGAACGGCAGATTTTGCGATACCATCAATTTCATCTTGTGGGAACCGAAACGGCCATCTTCGATCAGACGGAGGTTGGCCTCCCAGGCTGCAATGGCACCGGTACCGCTACCGATTGCTTGGAAATAGTAGTCAGGAATACGGCCGATAAAGGTGGTTGCCGACAATACGGTGGTTGCCATACCATCACGGCGGGCAATGTTTTTGGCACCGCCTTCGGCCAGGAATTTATCTGATTTGAGAACCAAATTGCTCAGGTGAATGGCGTCGAAATAGTCACCGCCTTTGCGGGCTGCGATCAGTTTGACGCAGTCGTTGAGCGGAGTGTCGAACCAGAGTGCATCGAGGTTGTCTTCGGGTACACTCAACAACAGGGGAATATTGTTGTCAGAGCAGACACGCGCAAAGGCACGTGCTGTATTTCCTGCAGAGGCTACGACCAATACTTTATCCTCCTGATTGGCCCGCAGACGTGCACAAACCGAATAGGCTTCGGTCTCTTTAAACGAGCAGGTGCGCATATTGGCGCCGATCTTTGGATTGTAGCCGTTGAAGGTGATATAAAGGTTTTTCAGACCGAGGACTTCGGCCAGTTTTTTGCTTTTATACGTGATAGGAGCGCACGATCCCTTCAACATGCGACCTACGGGCAGCCAGTCTGCGAAACGATAAATACCCATATCTTCTGTTCCGACCTCGATCTGACGTTTGGCATAGTTGGCCCGGATCAAAGATGGTTCTCCACCTTGGGGATCGTCCAGTAGCCAGCCTGTATCTTCGAATGTGCGGCCTGTAGTGACATTTTGAAGCGTGTACTTCGTAGCGCTGAAATTTTTCATTATCTTAGTACAAATGAATTCGTTTTGACGTTTTTAAAGCAGAACAAATTTAGCACAAATTTTGGGGTTTCGCCCCGATTGCGCGGAGAAAGACCATGAACCAGTGTAAAATACGTCTTTATACTTATTCGGGTTTTCGGTCCATTTTTGCAGGTGTGAGGGCCCTGTGGTAAGGGCTTTCCAGGCATGTGGCAGAGTTGGTACGCAAAGGCAGCGAGGATCAAAATGATTTTGTGATGTTGCAGGTGGAGGAGAAACTGAATGAGGTTTCAATCAGAGTGAGCGAATGTTATTTGAAAGGCAGGATATGGAAAAGAAAAAGGTGGTAAAGATGTTGGACCGCGATGTGAGTTGGATGTATTTCAACCGGCGCATTTTGCAGGAGGCCCAGCGTGAAAATGTGCCGTTGCTCGAGCGGCTCACCTTTCTGGGTATCTATTCCAACAATCTCGATGAATTTTATCGGGTTCGGGTTTCGACCCTCAAACGGGTAGTAGAATATGAGGAGAGACCTCATGGCGAGCAGACCCGTGCCATGGCTTTGCGAGAATTGCGTCTGATCGAAAAGCTGACCAAAACCTACCTGCAGGAGTTTGAGGCCACATTCGAGCAGATCAAAGACGATCTCAAAAAGGAGAATATCTATCTGATTGATGAGACGCAACTCACTCCGTCGCAGATCCGTTACATCAAGATGGTCTATCGGACAGATCTGAATAGTTCGACCTATCCGCTTATTTCGACGCAGGGACCCTGGTTGAGTGATCTGAAGGATTCGGGGATCTATTTGGCGGTCAAACTGATGCGAAAAGGTGTCCGTAGTGGGCGTCCGATTCGGGACTTTGCTCTGATCGAGCTGCCGACACGAGAGTTCGGGCGTTTCATTGTCTTGCCGCCGGAAGAGGGGCGTACCTGTATTATGTTTTTGGATGATGTGGTGCGGTTTTGTCTTCCATTTATTTTCTCCGGACTCCATTATGATTCGTTCGAGGCTTACACCTTCAAGTTTACGCGGGATGCCGAAATCGAACTCGACAGTGGGCTGGGAGAGGACCTAGTCGAGAAAATCGCCCGCGGGGTGAAGAATCGCAAAAAAGGAGAGCCGGTACGTCTGGTCTATGACAAGCAGATGCCGCGCGATCTGTTGCGCCATATCCGTACCAAACTCCATATTGACCGATACGATACCAGTGATGCCGGATCACGGTACCACAATATGAAGGATCTGATGAATTTTCCTTCGGTGGGTCGTTCCGATTTGAAATTCCCCTCGCAACTGGCTGTAATGACCTCTCCGTTTGAGACGTATGGCAGCGCATTGGAGGCGGTACGCAAACAGGATCGTTTCCTGCACTATCCCTACCAGAACTTTTCGAACTATATCCGGCTGTTGCGGGAGGCTGCGTTGAGCCGGGATGTGAAGAGTATCAAAACGACCGTCTATCGTTTAGCTAAAGATTCCAAAGTGGTCAAAGCGTTGATCTGCGCAGCCCGTCATGGCAAAGAGGTGACGGTGGTGGTCGAACTATTGGCTCGTTTCGACGAGTCGTCGAACATCAACTGGTCGAAAAAAATGCAGGATGCGGGTATTCATGTGCTTTTTGGCGTCGAGGGGTTGAAGGTGCATGGCAAGTTGACCCATATCGGTTCACCTAAAGGGGATGTGGTCTGTGTGAGTACCGGAAACTTCCACGAAGGGAATGCCAAACTGTACACCGATGTGACCTTGTTGACAGCCGATCGTCGGATAACCCGCGAGGTTGATGCAGTCTTCGATTTTATCCGCCATCCCGAAAAACAGGTGCACTTTGAACAGCTGTTGGTCTCGCCGCACAACATGCTGCAACAACTGTTTGCCCGGATCGATACCGAGATTGCTAATGCCCGAGCCGGCCGCAAAGCCTACATCCTGGGGAAAATCAACCACATTACTGATGAACGTATCGTGCGCAAGCTGTACGAAGCCTCCGAAGCTGGGGTTGAGATCCGCATGTTGGTGCGGGGCAACTGTTCGGTGATTCCGGGTGTGGCTGGTCAGAGTGAAAATATCGAATTGCGGGGAATCATCGATCGCTATCTGGAGCACTCGCGAATCATCATCTTCTGCAATGGAGGACACGAACGTTATTATCTCGGTTCGGCTGACTGGATGACCCGTAACTTCAATCGTCGTGTCGAGGTGTATGTACCGGTGCATGACCGGACGATCCGGGCGGAGTTGCGTCGTGTGGTTGAATATGGTCTCAAGGATAATATGGCGGCTCGTGTGATCGATGGGACGGATTCGAACCGAATTTATCAGAATGGTGAAATCCCGTTCCGCTCCCCAAAAGAGCTTTACGAATATTATACCGGCTTGTCTCAAAACGAAACAAAACAGTAACTTATGTTGGAGAGCAAACTCAATTTTGCCGCTATCGATATTGGATCGAATGCAGTGCGGCTGCTGATCAAGGGAATACGACCCGGTGAAACCGTGAATGAATTGACCAAATGTGTCATGTTGCGCATTCCGTTGCGGTTGGGCGAAGACTCTTTTAGCGATGGTCGTATTTCGGCCGAAAAACAGAAACAGCTGATGCGAACGATTCGAGCTTTTCGGTTGCTGATGAAAGTCTTTAACGTGGTGAGTTACCGGGCCTGTGCAACCTCAGCGATGCGTGATGCGGTCAATGGTGGACGAATCGCTGATCGGATCTATGCCAAGACCGGTATTCGGATCGAGGTGATCGATGGTGTTGAGGAGGCCCGTATTGTTTATGACAGCCACATCGGGGATCTGCTGGAGAGTCAGGGCAGTTACATCTATGTCGATGTGGGCGGTGGTAGTACGGAGGTGAGCTTGATTCATGACGGTGCGTTGATCAGCTCCCGGTCGTATGATGTGGGAACGGTCCGTATGCTCAGCGGAAAAGTCAAGGAACGTACTTGGGAGATGTTGCGTGACGATATGGATCAGTTGAAAAATGAGTATCCTGGCATTCAGATTATCGGATCGGGCGGTAATATCAATAAACTGTACAGTTTGGCAGGGAAAAGGGACAATGCCCGTCTCGCAGTTTCGGAGTTGCGACGTTGGTACGATTTGCTGCGTCCCCTCGATCCGGAACAGCGCATGGAACGATTCAAACTCAACCCGGACCGAGCCGATGTGATTGTGCCGGCTGCAGAGATTTTTTTGACCATTGCGGATCGTATCGGTGCCGACTCGATCTTTGTTCCCACAATTGGTATTATCGATGGTTTGATTCATACGCTCTGCTCGAATTATCTGAAAACACATTGATCGTTATAGGAGTTTGCTTTTCATGATCCCGTCGAACCGCATAATTGCCGACATGTAAAGGATTGTAGATTGCATAAAGTGTAAAGCAATAATGGGGGAGGTGGAATGGTTGACCGTATTAAATGGGTGTAGAGAGGGTACAATGTATGAGCGTTTTTCGGAAAGGTTGCGTGAATATTTTGGAGCTTTAGGTCGCAAATGCGTACCTTTGTAAACAGTGCGCGGGTTAGCGGCGGTGTGCCGTGCGAATCGTCCCGCAGCGATTGAGTTTTCTGTCGAAAATATGTTGTTACAATTTCTTTTTGTCCTTGTCGCCATTCTGGTCGGAGCCCGTATGGGAGGTATTGGCCTTGGGGTAATGGGTGGCATCGGACTCTCCATTCTGGTATTCATTTTTGGACTCGAGCCCACCTCACCCCCTGTCGATGTCATGTTGATGATCGTTGCTGTCATTGCGGCAGCGGGCTGTATGCAGGCGGCAGGTGGTCTGGATTTGATGGTGCGTCAGGCAGAACGGCTGTTGCGTAAGCACCCTTCTCGGATCACTTTATTGAGTCCGCTAGTAACCTATCTCTTCACTTTTGTAGCTGGAACCGGCCACGTAGCCTACTCTGTGTTGCCGGTGATTGCCGAAGTGGCCCGTGAGACAAAAATCCGTCCGGAACGTCCATTGTCAATTGCGGTGATTGCCTCGCAACAGGCCATCACAGCCAGCCCTATATCGGCCGCTGTGGTCGCTCTGTTAAGCCTTTTGGCAGATTATCAGATCACCCTGCTGGATATTTTGATTATCTGTATTCCATCCACTTTGGTGGGAGTGGTGCTTGGCGCTCTCTATTCGTTGAAAATGGGAAAAGAGCTTGAGTCCGATCCCGAATACCTGCGTCGTTTGGAGGCGGGAGAATTTACCACTTCGACCTCTTCGGTTCAGACTGCGAGCCATTCGTGGAAGGCTGCAGTCTCAGTCGGCATTTTCATTCTGGCAACCGTGCTGATCGTGCTGTTCGGATCGGTGGACAGTATGCGCAAATGTGGCGATACAATGCTGAATATGCCGGTGGTTATTGAAATTCTGATGCTTTCGGCAGCAGCTCTGATTTTGCTGATCACCCGAACGGACGGTATTAAAGCGGCTCAAGGTTCGGTCTTTTCGGCGGGAATGCAGGCCGTTGTGGCCATTTTCGGTATCGCCTGGATGGGGGATACCTTCCTGCATGGCAATATGGCTCAACTTCGGGAGTCAATCGAAGGGGTGGTGACCGCTATGCCTTGGCTGTTCGGAATCGCACTGTTCGTGATGTCCATTCTGTTGTATAGTCAAGCCGCAACGGTACGTGCATTGATGCCGCTAGGAATCGGATTGGGTATTTCACCGTGGCTGTTGATAGCCATGCTGCCGGCTGTGAATGGCTATTTCTTTATCCCTAACTACCCGACGGTGGTGGCGGCAATCAATTTCGACCGAACCGGCACAACCCGAATCGGTAAATATGTGTTGAACCATTCGTTTATGGTTCCAGGTCTGATAGCTACGATTGCTGCCGTTGTGACCGGTTTGTTGTTGGTTCAGCTGCTTGGGGTGATGCATTAAGCAGAAAGCCTCCCGGTGGTAGTGAGCGTGGTGAAATCAAATTGAAGATAAAATCAAACAGGAGAGCTTGTCATGCTCTCCTGTTTTTTATCTCCTGATAGATAAATGGTCTGATTGTTAGGAGTTAAGACTCGAAGATCTATGTTTGATTCTCTTTAGTGCGAATTTGTGAAAGAAGAGATAATTCGTGATCTTAGCTCAAGTACAGTAGAGAATAACCCAGTGGAAGCGAATCTCGTTGTTGCCTTTCCATTGGTTGTTTTCAAAGTAAATTGTCGTCTGCCGTTTGACGGGTGATGGAAAGTTTCCGGGTGTACGATGCTAATTGTTAGGATCGTTCAGATCATTCGAATCGGAGAGGTCCGGAGAACCTTCATTTCCCATACGTTCATGGTGTTGTGTTTGCGCCATGAAATGAGATTGGAATTTATTGGTAATGAATACCGTAAAGATTGGGAAAACCATCATGCCTGCCGAGGCCAATACAACGGTCAAAATTTTTCCTAAAGAGGTAACTGCAAATACATTGGCTCCAACAGTCGTTACATTCATAAATGCCCACCAGATGGCTGTTGTGTAATTGGTTACGTCCGGATTGACGCCCCGTTCCAGTTGGAAAAAGATCAAAGTGGAGAAGTAGATCAACGCCAGCAAAGAGACCACATACGAAACCATCAGGTTGGTGATTCGGTTCCTGGTGAGCCAACCAACCATGATGGCTAAGCCATATCCACCCCGCACCAGTGGCATCAACCTGATCAGATAATAAATGTCGTCAGGAATTGTGGCTGGACTGTATTTGGCGATGTTGAGGAAGGGAATCGATACCAACAGAAAGATAAAGTTTCTCCATAAAAAGCGTCGTTTGCGTTCGCTCAGATAAAACCGATAGAGGAAATCGGCCATAAAAATAATGCAAACCCATAGTTGAATCTTGAGATAGAGGTGGAAGTATTCTCCTTGTGTATCGTAGAAGGTTTCGAAAGACAATGCAGCAATGATCAGTAAACTGCCCAACAGTACCAAGGTGTTTAAAACATTGCGGATGCCAAACATCAGGCGTGGGTGTTTGAATGTGCGCAGTTCTTGTTGTCCCTGGGAAGTGGCAGCGGAAGCGGATCCCCGTTTGCAACTTTGTGGTTGTGGTGAAGTGGAACAGTTTTGTCCCGAGGCTGTGGGTGCTAGCTTAGGATTCATACTGAGTTGTTTATGGGTTTGGAGGATGGAAAAGCAAAAAACATGCCTGCTATGGTTAGTAATTTAGGCAATCTATTTGAATTTACATCGAAATTTTGAGAGTTTTTTGATCCGATTTTCGATTCGTTAAGGGAGGGTTGAGGCTCAGTTTTGTTGTGAGAAGATTCAATAAAAAGATCCCGATGTTTCGATGGATAAAGAACAGCGGCGAAGTTTTCAATTAAAAACTTCGCCGCTGGCTATTTGTGGTTGGGTGTTCAATAATTACTTTTTAGTGGCAAATGCGTAGCTGACACGAATAAACATGTTGCGGCGTGGAGTGGTTGCCGAGTTAAAGTTGACAATCTTGGGGCGGTAGTTTCCGATATTGTCAACTCCTACAGAAATGCCTACCATCTCTTTGAAATCGAAGTTGATCGCAGCATCACAGATTACGTATCCTTCCTGTCGTGCCGAGTATGATCCTGTCCAATATTTCAGATCGGCCATTGATCCGCTACTCATTCCGCTCAGATCAATGATCGGCATAAAATCTTCATAGGTTTTGGCCCCAACATACCGCAGCGTTGCATTGAAATTGATGTAGCAATTATTGCCGGCTGAAAAACCGTAATCGGCTTGCAGTGTAGCCGTGTGAGGGCTGGGGTAGATGTATTGGGTAGACTCTTGCGACGCATCGTCAATCTGGAACAAATAGTTGTAGTTGCCACGCAGGAACAGCCCTCGACAAATTCTCCAACGGGCGATCAACTCAATACCTCCCATTTGGCTGCGTCGAATGTTCTCATATTGCAACAGTGTCTTGAGACCCTCCATGTGGCCTCGTACATCGATCTTGTTGCGGAAATAGCTGTTATAGAGGGTCGCCGAGATGTTGAAGTCTTGTGTGGTAAATTCTCCTGCCAAAGATAAATAGTGGTTGGTTTCAGGTTTGAGCGCATCGTTACCCATGATATAGGTCTCTCCCTGCGTAGGAACTTTAAATTCCATGAACAACTCTTTAAGAGTCGGGTTGCGGTAGCCGTTGGCATAATTACCCCGGATCGTGAATTTGCCTACACTGTATTTGACGGATACTTTCGGAGTCACGTGCCATCCGAAACGGTTATTCCAATCGGCACGTACACCTGCTGTGAAACTCAATGCTTTCTGGGAACGAATCTCGTCTTGCACATAAAGCGATCCGGTATTCATGCTCTTCAGATCATCATAACCTAACGGATTCATGTCGAAGTGCAACTGCTCGTTGACCAGTTCCAGACCAGTGGTCAGACGATGGCTTTCACCGGCTTTCAATGTCCATAATAATCGTGGAGTGTTGAAAACATGGTTCTGTTTGGGAGTGGATACTCCGCTCAGGCTGTCCAAATTACGGAAATACTCGTCCCGGATGAATGACAAATATACCTTGTTGTTCTCATTGGGAGAGTGTTCCATCAACGCTTTGATATTGTATCCTTCGTATGTTTCGTAGGTCCAAGGCTTGCTGTTGTTCGACATGGGGTTGTCGTCCAAAATGCTGCCGTTGAAATCGTAACGTTGTTTGTTGAAATAGTTGCCCGAAAGTTCGAATCGGAATTTTTTGGACAGCGTGTAGTCGAAACGTTGTCCGACATTGATGTCACGCCATCCACTGACACTTAGTCCTCGTGAATCAGGCGATACGATCACGGTCGTATCGTTGAGATTAGTGCTTTTTACTTCAAACACCGGCATTCCGGTAGTTGGATCCATTTCCGGACGCATGCCGACTACATTGCCTCCAGGCCCGATTACAGAAACCATTTTCGGCCCCATTTTTTTCAATTCACCGGCTGCATAGTGGCGTACTTCATCTTCGGTGCCAACCAATTTGTATGCATCGACTGTGCGGTAGGATAAGGTGGTGAGTGATTGAAGTTTGCCGGTGTTGAACCCTACCGAAACATCTCCTCTGAGGTTAGGCAGATCGAGCTTATTGCGATAGGTCTTGATGTCGGATTCGGTGTTGGAGCCTCCGAGAGTCTCGCTGCGGTTGTCCTGGTATGGAGTGCCATAACGCAAGGAGGCATTCACCTCAACCTGTTTTTGAGGCATTTTGGTAATGATGTTCACGACTGCCCCCATCGCATTGGATCCGTACAATACGGAAGAGGCACCACGGACAATCTCAATGCGTTCAATATTGGATACCGGAATACGTGCATAATCGATGTTGCCATACGTCTCACCGGCCATGCGCTCACCGTTGACCAAAAACAGTACATAACGGGCATCGAGACCCTGGAAGGAAAGTGAGGTTCCGTAGCCTGCTTGGTGAAATTCAACGCCAGCCAATTCATTTTCGAGTGCCTCCTGGATGGTGGCTACTCCGCGGCTTTCGAGATCGCGGGCTGTAATCACACGGGTAATGACAGGTGTCTTTTTGAGTGGTAATGGAGTTCGAGTCGCTGTGATGACCACATCTTCCATGTTGACGGAGAGGGTGTCATGGGGTGGAGTAGCGGGTAGCTCTTCCGTGGCACATATGCCTTGTCCGAAAGTTGGAGCCAGTGTCAAAATGCAAAGGACGACTCTCTTCATTGCTCTTTTAAATTAGGGTAAAATATGATAATAGCACTTTGAGGTGGTGAGGGTGCAAAGCTAACTTTTTTTGTGGAATTTAAGGGCGTATCACTCAAAAAATGGAACACTTTTGTAACTTTGCGGGGCTGGATGAAACCGCAGTTTAGGCTCCTTATGAACCTATAATAACGCAAATAGCTGCATATTGTTGTGTAGATTTACTGCTTGTAGCATTTGTTAGACGTATATTGTTATGCGGATGACGTCGCTATTTGTTGATTATCAGTTTAAATAGTGAAAATCTCCTGGTGACGATTTTTTGATAGTTAGGGTGGATAAGGTTGGTAAATAACATCGTATCGAGGTCTAAATTTGGTGTGTTAAGTTAGGTTTAATTTTTTTGTACGTCCTGGTTTGGGATACGCTGATCGATTCGCCGGTTTTCTGTTGGGAATACTTGGATTACAAAAGAGGATGTGACTAACCAGTGCGCGTAAGATTTGACAATAAAAATAGGCGTGGTAAACATAGTCGCAATTTATTTAAGTGATGAGGGGTATCGCGCAGGTAAAATGTAGGAGAGTAGAATCATTATGAATATTTCGGGTTGTTCGTGGTTGCGGATGCTGTGTTTAGGGGTTGCGTCGTTGTTGATGGTCTCTTGTGAACGCACTGCGGATGATTTTGAGGTGTGGGGACTCGATGTTTCTCGCCACCAGAAAGAGGTGAATTGGGAAAAGGTTTTAGAGCATGAACAGCCCAATTTCGTTTTCATCAAAGCGACCGAAGGGACGCTGATTGTGGACCCTACATATGAAAAACACCGTGCCGAGTTAGAAAATACCGGAGTGTTGTGGGGAGCGTACCACTTTTTTGGACACCGTACTTCCGGCAAGGAGCAGGCCCGTAATTTTATTAAGACCGCAAAACTCAAACACGGAAATTTGATTCCGGTACTCGATATTGAGTGGCATCGGTTTATGAAGGATCCCAAACGTTCGGCCCGTGAGGCGAAAAATTTTTGCCGCGAGATCAAACGTTATTACGGAGTAAATCCGATTATTTATTGTTCGACCAATTTTTACGAAAAATATTTGGCGGAAACCTTCCCCGAAGACGAATATGTATTGTGGATTGCCGATTACCGCTCTTGTCCGCCGTTGAAATGGCAGCTGTGGCAGCATACCGACTCCCATCGCATCCCCGGCATTTCGGGAGATGTGGATCGCAATGTTTTTGCAGGAAGCGCTGAAGAGTTTAAAAAGTTGATATTATAATGAACATCGAAACCGATTTTTTGGTCATCGGTAGTGGCATCGCGGGTCTGAACTATGCCCTGAAAGCTGCCGAGGTGGGCAAAGTGATCATCGTCACCAAAGGTGAGATGAATGAATGCAATACAGATTATGCCCAGGGAGGTATCGCCTCGGTGATGTACGAGCCCGACACCTTTGAAAAACACATTCAGGATACGCTGGTTTGCGGAGCGGGAATTTGTGACCGTGCAGCCGTAGAGCAGGTGGTTACCCATGCACCGTCAGTGATCAAGGAGTTGATCGCTTATGGTGTCAAGTTTGACAAGGAGGGTTCGGGACGTTATGAGTTGGCTCGCGAAGGAGGCCACAGCGAACACCGTATCCTGCACCACAAGGATATTACTGGACATGAGATCGAACGGGCGTTGATCCGCAAGGTGAAACGTCACCGTAATATTGAGATTCTTGAGCACCATTTTGCGGTGGACATTCTCACGCAGCACCATTTGGGCAAGCTGGTTAAAAAGAGTACGCCTGATATTACCTGCTTCGGGGCTTATGTGCTCAACCTGAAAAAACATGAAATCTATACCGTCCTGTCCAAAATTACTGTTTTGGCAACCGGCGGTGTGGGAAATATCTATCACACTACGACCAACCCGGCTGTTGCGACGGGTGACGGTATTGCTATGGTGCACCGGGCCAAAGGTAAGATCGAGAACATGGAGTTCATCCAGTTCCATCCCACCTCGCTGTACAATCCCGGAGAGCGCCCCTCGTTCCTGATCAGCGAGGCTATGCGTGGATTTGGTGCTATTCTGCGTTTGCAGAACGGTAAAGAGTTTATGCACAAGTATCATCCGATGGGATCGCTTGCTCCGCGTGATGTCGTCGCTCGCGGTATTGACCATGAACTGAAAATCTCGGGTGAAGAGTTCGTTTACCTCGATATTACCCACAAAAATCCCCGTGATGTGATCGACCACTTCCCCAATATCTACAAGAAGTGTCTGTCGGTGGGTATCGATCTGACCAAAGATATGATTCCGGTGGTTCCGGCAGCTCACTATTGCTGCGGAGGTGTAAAGGTTGATCTCAATGGTCAATCCTCTATCCGTCGGCTCTATGCACTGGGTGAGACCTCATCGACCGGTCTGCATGGCGGCAACCGTTTGGCTTCGAACTCGTTGATGGAGGCCGCCGTTTATGCCGATGCAGCGGCTCGCCACTCGATCGGTTTGATCGACGGAATCGAATTGCAGCATGATATTCCCGATTGGGATGATGAGGGAACGGCCGCTCCAGAAGAGATGGCTCTCATTACGCAGAACTATAAGGAGATGCAGCAGATTATGAGCAACTATGTAGGCATTGTCCGTTCGAATCTGCGTTTGGAAAGAGCGAAACGGCGTCTGGAGATCATCTACAAGGAGACCGAAGAGCTTTATCTCAAATCGACATTGAGTCAGCATCTGTGCGAATTGCGTAATATGATTGCAGTAGGGTATCTGATCATCAAACATGCCGAGGCTTTGCATCAGAGTGTAGGCTTGCACTATTCGATCGATTATCCTCCTGCGAATCAGCAACAGGAGAATAAATAGTACATACAATATGAGTTCGGAGCCGCCATATACGGCTCCGAATGCACGTTTACAAATATGGATTTACAACAAGAGATTGCTCGGCGACGGACGTTCGCCATCATTAGTCACCCGGATGCCGGTAAAACCACTCTGACTGAAAAGCTGTTGCTTTTTGGAGGTGCGATTCATGTGGCGGGGGCTGTCAAATCGAACAAAATCAAGAAAGGGGCCACTTCCGACTTCATGGAGATTGAGCGTCAACGTGGAATTTCGGTAGCCACTTCGGTGATGGGTTTCGAGTACAAAGATTGCAAGATCAATATTCTCGACACTCCCGGTCACGAAGATTTTGCCGAAGATACGTACCGTACCTTGACAGCTGTCGATAGTGTGATTATCGTGATTGACGGTGCCAAAGGTGTCGAGACCCAGACCCGTAAATTGATGGAGGTGTGTCGCATGCGTAAAACGCCGGTGATGGTCTTCATCAACAAACTCGACCGTCCATGTAAAGATCCATTTGATCTGCTCGATGAGATTGAGGCCGAACTGAAGATCAAGGTGCGTCCGTTGGCCTGGCCGATCAGCACGGGACCTACATTTAAAGGGGTGTATGACCTTTATGCGGATCGCCTGTCGCTCTTCTTTGCCGAAGATAAACAACGGGCTGAGGGTACGGTTGTAGATGTCAAGTTGAATGATCCAGCGATCGATCAGTATATAGCTCCATTTACCCAGCATTTGCGTGATGACCTGGAGTTGGTCGAAGGGGTTTATCCCGAATTCGATTTAGAGAGCTATTTGAAAGGGGAGGTGGCTCCGGTATTTTTCGGCAGTGCGTTGAACAATTTCGGAGTACGCGAACTGCTTGACTGCTTTATTCGGATTGCGCCGTCACCTCGTCCGAGTCACACCGAACAGCGGGATATTATGCCCGATGAGCCGAAAATGACCGGCTTCATCTTCAAGATTCACGCCAACATGGACCCCAACCATCGGGACCGTATTGCCTTCCTGAAAATCTGTTCAGGAGTGTTCGAGCGGAATAAGACCTATTTGCATGTACCGTCAGGGAAGGGAATAAAATTTGCGGCACCTACCGCCTTTATGGCTGAGAAAAAGTCGGTGATTGATGAGGCTTATCCGGGAGATATTGTCGGTTTGCACGATACGGGTAACTTTAAGATTGGCGATACCTTTACCGAGGGAGAGAAGTTGCGTTTTGTCGGCATTCCGAGTTTTTCGCCTGAGTTGTTCCGTTATATCGAAAATGCAGACCCGATGAAATTCAAACAGTTGGCCAAAGGTATCGATCAGTTGATGGATGAGGGTGTGGCTCAGTTGTTTACTAATAAAATGAACGGACGCAAGATTATCGGAACGGTAGGAGCGCTGCAGTTCGAGGTGATCCAGTACCGTCTTGAGCATGAGTATGGTGCCAAGTGTCGTTATGAACCGATCCAGATCTACAAAGCCTGCTGGATCGAATCAGATAATCGGGAGCAGTTGGAGGATTTCCGCAAACGGAAATATACCAACCTGGCATTGGATAAACGCGGTCGCGAAGTCTTTCTGGCCGATACCTCCTATGCATTGGCATTAGCTCAGGAAAAATTCCCCGATATAAAATTCCACTTTACCTCGGAATTTTAAAGGTCTGTAGTTGTCGTGTAGCCTACATTTTGAATGATTTTATAGTTGGGAGCATACCGGTTTGAAGGTATGCTCCTTTTGTCTTGTTGAGATTCCTGTTTGTCGATTTTTTCGTTGGGTTCGTCTATTTGAATTGTAGCGAAACGTAGAGTGTTCTATGTTTGTATCATAACCCAATATCTCATGAAACGAAAACTGTGGATGTATTGTGCCGCTTTGTTGGTATGCCAAAGTGTAGCGGCACAGGATTCAGTCAAGCAATGGACGTTGCAGGAGTGTCTCGATTATGCACTCGAAAACAATATCCAGCTTCAAAAGAGTCGTAACGATTATCTTTCAGGGGTCGAGGACACCAAAATGGCTAAGGCAGCCCGCCTGCCCTCTCTGTCTGTCACCTCATCACAAGGTTTTACAAACTACCCTTCGGCCAGCGCGTCATTCAGTGACAGCCATTCGGGATCATATGGTTTCAGCAGCCGGAATAGTTATACCGGTACGTATGGAATCAATGCCGGATTGACTCTCTACAACGGTGGTAAACTCCAGACGGCGGTTAAACGTCAGAATTTACAAAACCAGATCGATGCACTATCGGTGGAGGAGTCGGCTAATGATATCCGTGTGGCGATTGTTCAGGCCTATATGCAGGCTCTTTATGCACGCGAGGCGGTAGAGATTGCGATCAATACGGCCAAAACCTCCGAAGCTCAACGCGATCGTGCGCGTGAAATGTTTCAGGCCGGATCGATCAGTCAGGTAGATTTGGCTCAGTTGGAAAGTCAGTACCAGAGCGATGCTTATCAAGTGGTAGTAGCCCGTACTTCGCTCGACAACTATAAACTTCAGCTCAAACAACTGCTTGAGTTGGATATCACCGACCAGATCGAACTCTCAGTCCCCGAGATCAATGAGAGTGCTGTGACCCGAGTCCTTCCTGATAAGGCCCAAATTTATGCTACGGCCACAGAGAATATGCCTGAAATCAAACGCGGTGAGTTGGCTGTCGAGGCGGCTGATCTTGATATCCGTCAGGCGCGTGCGGGTTTCTACCCTTCGCTCGGATTAACGGCCAGTGTCGGTACGGGGCATATGTCCGGAAACAATTATGAAAGTGGTAGCCAGATTTGGAACCGCTTTAATGAAAATGTGGGATTGTCGCTCAGTATTCCGATCTTTTCGAATCGGCAGAATCGTACCGCTACTAACAAGGCACGCATAGCTGCTGCCAGCAGTCGTCTCGATCAGCAGGATCTGCTCAAGACGCTGTTACGGGAGGTGGAGACGGCTTATTTGGATGCTGTCTCTGCTCAATCGCAATATGTGGCTGCCAACGAAAAGGAGAGATATGCCCGTCAAAGTTATGAGTTGACCGATGAACAGTTCCGAGTGGGCATGAAGAATACGGTTGAACTGATTACAGCACAGAACGAGTGGTCGGCTGCCCAGCAGGAGGTGCTGCAGGCCAAATACATGGCTCTGCTCAATATGGAATTATTGAATATCTATCAAGGCCAACCCGTTACGACTTATTAACAAAAACGATTAAAAGCAAAATAGAATCATGAAAAAAAGGAGTGTATTGATTGCGGTGATCCTTATTGTGATCGCAATCGTCCTGTGGCTGGTTTTGCAGCCGTCGAAGAGCACCGGAGCCGAATTGGAGACTGCACCGACCAGCCGTATTACCATTAGCAATACTGTAACTGCAACCGGAACCGTAGAGCCGGTGACTGAAGTGGAAGTAGGTACCCAGGTGTCGGGTATTATCGATAAACTGTATGTGGATTACAATGATGTGGTCAAAGCCGGACAACTGATTGCCGAGATGGATAAGGTGACCCTTGAGGCGGAGTTGGAGTCTTCACAGGCAGAATTGGCCAGTTGCAAGAACGAATATGAATATCAGATGAAAAATTATGCGCGCACCAAAACGCTTTATGAAAAGAAATTGGTGAGCGATGCCGAATACGATGAGGCCTTTTATCTGTATGAAAAGGCGCGCAATGCTTACGAGCAGAGTCAGGCTGCGATTGTCAAGGTGAAACGGAATTTGGGTTATGCTACCATTACCAGCCCGATTGACGGTGTCGTGATTAGCCGAGCCGTAGAAGAGGGTCAAACGGTGGCTGCCGGATTTGAGACGCCGACTTTGTTTACGATTGCGAACGATTTGACACAAATGCGGGTAATTGCTGATGTCGATGAGGCCGATATTGGACAGGTCGCAGATGGACAGCGTGTCGAATTTTCGGTCGATGCCTATCCCGATGACACCTTCGAAGGAACCGTTGAACAGGTCCGTTTGGAGGCAACTACAGAATCGAGTGTGGTTACCTATGAGGTGGTAATTACGGCACACAACCCTGACTTGAAATTGAAACCGGGATTGACTGCCAACGTGACGATCTTTACTTTGGAAAAGGAGAATGCGTTGGCCATTCCGACCAAGGCGCTGCGATTTATTCCAGATGCGGAGCAACTCTCTCCGTTAGGGATCACTTTCCAGGCGGCTGCTGAAACGACTATGCCTGGCAAACGTCAAGTGTGGATCAAATCCGGCAACGAATTGCAGCCGCGTTGGGTGACTACGGGTGCTGCCAGTGGTGATAAAACAGAGATTGTTGAGGGACTTTCTGACGGTGAGGTGATAGCTGTGGATATGGTTTTGCAGGGAGGTAAACCAACTGCACCGCAGGGCGAACGCAGCCCATTTATGCCGTCACCTCCAGATAAAGACAAAAAAAAGGATAAATAGTGATGAAGGAGGTAATCCGGCTGGATAATATCCGGCGAGATTTTCGAGTAGGTGATGAGATTGTACATGCATTGCGTGGCATCTCGTTCACCATTGGCGAAGGGGAATTTGTGACCATTATGGGAACCTCCGGCTCCGGAAAATCGACACTGCTTAATACGCTGGGTTGTTTGGATACTCCGACAGCGGGTGAATATTATCTTGATGGTATTTCAGTTCGTACGATGGATAAAAACCAGCGTGCAACTTTGCGAAATCGCAAGATCGGTTTTGTGTTCCAGAATTATAATCTGTTGCCGAAAACTACAGCCATTGAGAATGTGGAGTTGCCATTGATGTACAATTCGTCTGTGTCGGCCGCCGAACGTTATAGCCGGGCGGTTGAGGCGTTGAAAGCGGTCGGTTTGGGTGACCGTCTGATGCACAAAAGCAACCAGATGTCCGGAGGTCAGATGCAACGTGTGGCGATTGCCCGTGCATTGGTCAATAATCCTGCTGTTATTTTGGCCGATGAGGCGACCGGTAACCTGGATACCCGAACCAGCTTTGAAGTGTTGGTGCTTTTCCAACAGTTGCATGCCCAGGGGCGTACCATCATCTTTGTAACGCATAACCCGGAAATAGCTCAGTACAGTAGCCGCAATATTACGTTGCGTGATGGCCATGTTACGGGTGATGTATTGAACGAAAATATGCTTTCCGCCGCAGAAACTCTGGCGAAATTGCCTAAATCAGAGGAGTAAACCATGAATTTTGCCAATCTTTTTAAAATAGCGCTCAAGGCATTGAGTAATAACAAACTCCGTGGTTTTTTGACCATGTTGGGTATCATTATCGGCGTAGCGTCTGTGATTACGATGTTGGCGATCGGACAGGGTTCCAAACGCAGTATCCAAGCCGAAATCAGTCAGATGGGATCGAATATGATTATGATTCATCCCGGAGGCGATATGCGTGGAGGTGTGCGTCAGAGTTCAGACGATATGGAGTCGTTGAAACTCGAGGACTTGCAGGATATTCAGGAACAGACCCGATATATCAGTTATGTCTCGCCGATGGTGAACAGTTCGGGACAGGTAGTTCTCGGAGCTAACAATACTCCGACTACTATTTATGGGGTGAATCAGGACTATCTGAATATTCGCCGCTATGAGTTGGAAGATGGGGACTTCTTCTCCGAACACGATATTAAAACAGCCGCCAAGGTGTGTGTGGTGGGTAAGACCGTAGTGGATGAACTTTTCCCTAATGGTGAAAATCCGGTAGGTAAAGTGATCCGTTTCGGAACCATTCCGCTCCGTATTGTCGGGGTGCTGGTGAGCAAAGGTTACAACAGTATGGGTATGGATCAGGACGACCTGATTTTGGCTCCCTATACGACTGTTCAGAAACGTATTCTGGCTATCACGCATCTTCAGATGATTGTATGTTCGGCCTTGAGTGAGTCCTATACCGATCAGGCAATAGATGAACTGACTGAAATTTTGCGAACTAACCATAAACTGAAGGCAACGGATGAGGATGATTTTGATATCCGTTCACAGCAGGAACTCTCATCCATGTTGACTTCGACTACCGACATGATGACGATGCTGTTGGCTGCGGTGGCCGGGATATCGTTGTTGGTAGGCGGTATCGGGATTATGAACATCATGTATGTTTCGGTGACGGAGCGTACACGCGAAATTGGTTTGCGTATGAGTATCGGTGCCAAAGGCCGGGATATTTTAGCTCAGTTTTTGATCGAGTCGATCTTGATTAGTGTTACAGGCGGTTTGATCGGTGTCATCTTGGGTGTTGGGGCTGCCGTGGTAGTTAAAGTCGTCGCCTCTTTCCCGATTTATATTCAACCTTGGAGTGTGTTGTTGTCGTTTGCTGTCTGTACGTTGACGGGTGTCTTCTTTGGTTGGTATCCGGCCCAGAAAGCAGCGATGCTGGATCCGATCGAGGCAATCCGATATGAATAGTTTGATCAGTCGTTTTTATTAATAGTTTACATTTACATACCGAAATGATATTCGGTTTGGTAATGGAGTCATCCAGTTGCCAAATCGCGATAAAGAGGATCATCTGATGTAAAACGGCCGAGGTCTTATTCCTCGGCCGTTTTATTTTTATGAGATGTTGATGTGTAACGGTGGCAAATGATATTCGCAAATTAGTAGCAGACAGGCGTAAGTTCAATAACATTCATTGGAATGATTTTACTGAAATTTATTCGTCGTCTGATATGCCATTCTCGCGTGTGAGCTGGTCGATCAGATCGTTGGCATCACTAAAATCGAAGCCAAGCCCCACTCCGTAGCGGAGCAACTTGTTTTTGAGATCGTATGTGTTTTTGGCTTTTATTGTGCGCATCTTGCGACGTAGCTGCTCTTCGAGTTTACCCGTCATGTCGTGCTCTTCGAGTTGGGAGAGTGCTGCGTTGATTGTCTCTTCGTCAATCTGTTTGTTGCGAAGTCCTGCCCGGATCTTATATTCTCCCCATCGACTCAATGATGCCTTCTCACGTACATAAGCAGTTGCATATCGGCTGTCATCGATAAATTTTAGTGATGTCAGCTGGTCGATAATGCTTTGATGGGCTTCGGCCGGAATTTGCCAACGATACAAAGCCTTCCGGGCATCTGCAGTACATGTCTCACTTTTGGCACATCGGTTCATCAACAGCTGTAGGGCCTGTTCTGGAGTTTTGTTAGATCGGGTACTCCGAGAGTATCGATTGGATGTGGTACGTGGACGTATCTGTTCCTCTTCGCATGGGGCTATTTCTGTGATGGAGTAGGGAGCGGAAGTGTGACTATTGCGTGACGACTTGGAGGATTGGTCGGATGCAGTGGATGGCAAAATGTTTGTAGATCCGGCTTGGTCATAATGAGAGGCCAATTTTGTCGATCGACCTCTCTGACGCAAAAAGGCAGCCTGGGCCGTAGTCGTTGTTGTTGCAGCTGGTGTATCAGTCTCTATTGTCTTTGGAGCGTCAGGCTTGAAGGGTTCACTGAATGGATCGGTTGTTCTGAGATCTTCGTTAAATGACTCAGAAAGTTTGGCATTCGATTCAGTCGATGCAGGTACTGTATCGGTGGAGAGGATCGTTGTCGTTGCTAACCCATGTGTTGCGGCGGGAGCGTCAAATTCGCTTTTTTGACCGGGTGCCAGAATTATCTTAACCATGTGCGTACCATCCTCTCTTTTTCAAAAATATCGCGTCGTACTTTAGTACCAACATAACCCTCCTGTTGCAGCATCCGGGCAGTCTCTGTTCCGAACTGCTCATTGATTTCAAAATAGAGTGCACCTCCCTGTTTTAGCAAGTGTCGGCCATGTCGTGCAATTGCCCGGTAGAATTTTAACGGGTCTTCGTTTGAGACAAATAGAGCCATCTCCGGCTCATATTCCAAAACGTTGGCTTGCATCTGAGTGCGTTCCGATTCGGTTACGTAGGGCGGGTTGCTGACAATCAGATCAAAGCTCTGGGACGCGAGAACTTCAGGAAGCGTATTAGACAATATGTCGTGTTGAATAAAGGTGACTTCAGTGTGATTCATGCGGGCGTTTTCAGCCGCCATCCGGAGTGCTTGTTCCGATAGGTCGATCGCTACCACCTCAGCATGATCCAACAGAGCTGCCAAAGACACTGCAATACAGCCGCTACCGGTTCCAATATCCAAAATGCGTAGAGGTTCCTGGGTGTTTGAATGGCGATGTGTCGCCTCCTTAATGGCATCAGCTTCCGATGCAATCCACTCGACCAACTCTTCTGTTTCTGGGCGGGGAATCAGTACACCCTCTTGTACTTTGAAACGTAGATTGCCAAATTCTGTATATCCAACGATATATTGAACCGGACGTCCGGCATTTACCTCTTGGACAACACGTTCGATTTTGGAATCGAGACCTTCGGGACAGGGTGCGTTAGGTTCAATAATGACATCGGTAAAGCGCATGGCGAAGAGCTCTTCGCATAGCAATGCGGTGACGGCGCGTGCTTCGTGCCCTTTATAGCGGGATACGGCAGCTGTATGGATCATATCCCAAAGTTCGCGACGTGTTGGCATGGCGAGTGGTATTAATTTCTATTATACAAAAATAAACTTTTTCTCTTAAGATAGATCTGTCGGAAAAAGTGTTGTCGAACAGTGTAATCAGATTGTGGAAGGCAATTTGTTTGAATTTTGTAAAGATATAAGGACTGAAATTACTTTTAGGGACTCGAAGTATTGGTCAGTTGAATACAGCAGTTTGTGTGTAAAAAAACATGTTTGAGATATTGGCGAGCGTATTCCTCTTAAAGTTAAAGTGTCAATAGTTATGTCGTCATAGCTAAGATGCGAGCGGCAGAAAACGGCCGAATGTGCGGAGTTGTATGAAGTTTACATGCTTCAATGTTTTATATGATGAAAACTGTCTATGTCTTATAAAATTGTTCTATATCATAAATGCGGTGCTGTAATCGAAATACTTTGATAAGCTATGAAGTTGCAGCGCCGCATTGGAATACGGAAGTAGAATTTGCGTTAGACGTTGAGAAAATGATTTTGTGGAGTGTAGGCCATGGATCAGAGATGATATGTCTCTGGCGTGATCAGGTGAGTAATGAAAAGGAGTCCTTTCGTGTGGATCGATTCCAAACGATTATTCTTGCTGCACATGGTTGGCGTTATGTAGATTGTCGCTCATGTGAAACAAGAAAATAGGGCGTCGCAGTTATTGACTACAACGCCCCTTCCTACAAACACTACTACCCACCTTTCCGGTTCATGATGGCTTGAGGTAATGTATCCTTTCAAGCCTGTTCCGGTACCTATGAATAGGTCACAAATTTAGAAAGAATTTGTTCGCAAATCAATTGTAGAATGCTCTCTAAGGCCGATTTTACGATGGACTGGCTAATTTACTCGATCGAAAGCAGAATCCTATCGACAAAAAAAGCGACCTGAAAAAGGTCGCTCAATGATCATTAGTATTGTCTGTGGAAAATTAGATCGAAAGAATCTTAATCGTATTGAGCAGATCGCGATTGATCGGCTTCTGATTCTTAATCGCTTTGCTGAATGGAATGTAAACCAGTTCGTCATTTTGGATGCCGACCATGATGTTACGTTGCCCCTCGAGCAGTGCGTTGATTGCGGCTTCACCCATTCGGCTGGCCAGGATACGGTCACTTGCCGTAGGCGAACCACCACGCTGAATGTGTCCCAAAATGGTTACACGAACATCGTATTGCGGGAACTCATTCTTGACACGTTCTGCCAAACCAGTAGCACCACCGGTCAATTCACTCTCTGCAACCAGAACGATACTACTGTTTTTCGATTTACGGAAACCGTTGCCGATCAATTCACTCAACTGGTCAACCTCCGTTGCGATCTCTGGGATGATGGCAGCTTCCGCACCTGATGCGATTGCGCCATTCAAAGCCAAAAAGCCTGCCTCACGGCCCATCACCTCAATGAAAAACAGACGCTCGTGTGAAGTTGCCGTGTCGCGGATCTTGTCGACCGCCTCCATGATGGTGTTCAAAGCCGTATCGTAACCGATTGTCGTATCTGTACCGAACAGATCATTGTCGATCGTACCGGGCAGACCTACAATCGGGAAATTGTATTCTGAAGCAAAAACACGTGCACCGGTTAATGAACCGTCACCTCCGATAACGACCAAAGCATCGATTCCATGAGCCTGCATGTTTTCGTATGCGAGCTTACGACCTTCCGGTGTTTTGAATTCCATGCAACGGGCTGTTTTCAGAATGGTCCCCCCTTGCTGAATGATGTTGCTGACATTTTGGGTTTTAAAAGGTAGGATCTCGTTGGTGATCAGACCACGATAACCTCTCATAATACCTTTGACTTCAAAACCGTTGTAAATAGCGGTACGGGTGACCGCACGAATGGCAGCGTTCATGCCCGGAGCATCGCCGCCCGAAGTCAAAATACCAACACATTTAATTTCAGGCATAATACTTCTATGTTTGTTTTATGCTGCAAAGGTAGCAATATTTGGGCATACGAAACAGGTAACCTCTCTGATATTTTAATATTTTTTAATATAAAGTGCGGTTTGTGTTGGCTCAAAGGATGATATAAAATCGTTTAGGAAATTTTTACAAAAAATGCAGTGCAACTCTTTGAGTGCTGACAAATGTTGAATGGGAAATGCAATAGTTGAGCCACAATATTATGGTGTTTTCGTTATTGCATATTGAACAATAGTAAGTTGAATTATTCTCTTGTTACTCTTTCAAAAAATATTCTGTGCGGATCGTGTCTGTGACAATGGAATCATTGATCTTGATCTGTTCGACCTGAATGACTGGCTGGTTAGATTGAATTGGTATTTGTGGGTCTGATTCAGCCTCTGAAGATTCGTTTTGGATGTCGTCGATGATCAGTTCGAGCAACCCTTGATGATCTGAATCTTTATAACTGTTGACCTGCGCACGAATAAAAAATATGGTTGCAAAGACAACAAGGATCAGCCATATGCCAGTCAGTATCGAGAATGTTTTGCGTTTGGGTGCCGGCCATTTGAAGATGAGTGCTAATAGCAGATAGCTAATGGCCAGCAATGGAATTGCAATGACAATCGGAACGAACAAAAAGTCTAAAAGTGAGTCCGATTCGATACTGAATACATTTATGGATGCAATGTTTGTGTTGGCGTAACCGGTCAATGAGGCGACTGCAATACAAAGTCCACCGATGAGCAAAGCCCCAGCAATAATCACACCGATGAATTTCAGGATAAACAGTATGATATTGCCCAATATGCTCAAAAGTTGGTCTGACGTTGACAAAGCAGCGGTAGTACGGTTCGAGGCTGTTTTTTTGTTTGGCAGATGACCTTTTTGTACACTCTTTTGGATGGTTGTAGCGGTGATAGCCTCGCCGCGCATCTCCAGTTTTTGTCTGGGGGTACGCGCTACGGGGATAGCGAACCAAAGTAGCGGGTAGGCTACGATCGAGATGGCGAACAGGACACCGAAGAATCCAGTCATGGCGCTGATTCCCGGAATGACTGCAACCAGCATGGTCAGAGGCAGTGGCAACAAGAAACATAAACGAAAGACAATTGGATCGACCCGGAAGAAGGTGCCCAACCCGCTGCACACACCTCCAATTCGAGCATTCTCAGCATTTCGGTACAGGCGGCGGGGCATGTCGGTCGGGGGCTGATTAAGCCGGCTTTGAGTGTTGGCGGTGTTTTCGCCGGATGTGTTGGATGAAGTGTGACTTTGTGAATCGGTTTGTGCTGACGCATTTCCCTGTTCCGGACAGTTGCTGATATGGCTGTTAGAAGTCGGGATAGTCTCCTCGGGAAAACTGTCGGGCATGCCGAGTTGTTCCACAATGTGACGAAGCAATTCAACGGGGACCGGCCGATCTGCAGGTTGGCGCTCGAGAATCAGTTCGCAGATGCGCCCTTCAATATCGGCTAGCACCTCTGCGCCGTCGGGATTATTTTTGTATATGGCAGCGATTTGGGAGAGGTAGTTGTCCAAAAGGAGATACCCTTCATCATCGAGCTGGAAGGCTATGCCGGCTATGCTGACGTCATATTTCTGTTTCATGGTAAAAGTATATTGTGAGTCGGTTTTAGGGTTATCCTAATAAAATATTGGGTTGAAGATCGTTAAAGGATCTTCAGTTTCAGCGTTTAAATAGTCTGAGCAGTGTTATAACCCCGATCGAGATCAGAATTACGGGGAACACCACGTTGACGATTGAAATTTTGTAATGAATTACATCGAATATCAACAGACAAGCCCCTATTGCAGTGGTTATTCCCCCTACATATAGTTGGCGCAAGGCGAGCAGGTAGAGGCCGATCAGGATGATGACCATCTGCCAGGAGAAGAGCACGTCAAATGTGTGGTGGGAGATGATGCCGAAAGCGTGTAACAACCAAACTGTCCCGGCAAGTATCAGCAAAACACCGAAATAGATCGTACGGGGCCGATAGGTTGAATCTTGCGGATTCTTATTTTCCATATTGGAAGAGCTGTCGTAAAGTTCCATGGTTGTGTTGTTTGAACGGTTCAATGTTGTGTTAATTGTACGGTTCTTTTTTTACAGGAGACGTCGGAGTTGTACCCGATTGACAATTCGAATGTGGCATGTTGAACCCAGTTTGCGCCGATGTCAGGAATTGGATGTTTTGTCCGAATTGATCCAATCTGAATGGCTGGCAATGTGGTGCAGTTGCGCACATTTAGTCATACTGCTGTTATCCTGGTTTCAAAATAGATTCCCCCTTTGCTGGACATGTTATAGCTGCCGGTCGTACGAGGTGACTTTCTCCAATGCTCTGTTGGCTAGTCCCATCTTGAAACTGACAGGATTCGCCTTTGTGAATTTGTCGTGGTTCCGGGAAAAGCGTAACTGGCTACTCCTTTTTGTCCGAACCGTTTCGAATCTGGTTGATCTGGCCTACGAATTCTTGCCATGCGTCGTCCAATGCAGCAAGATATTGGTTGCCCTGTTCTGAAATGGTGTAATATTTACGGGGAGGTCCCTGCGGTGACTCTTCCCAACGGTAGGTGAGCAATCCCTGATTTTTCAGGCGGGTCAGGATGGGGTAGAGGGTCCCTTCTACGACAATCATCTCGGCGGCTTTAAGCTCGTTAATAATGACAGTGGCGTATGCGTCCTGTCGCGAGATGATTGACAGAATGCAGTATTCGAGAATCCCTTTCCGCATCTGTGCTTTGATATTATCTACATTTACTGGCATGTCTGTAATTTTATGCGTTCAACATATTGTCGTCGTGTTGTGAGGAGAGCGGGAGAACGATCCAAAGGATGATATAGACCACCATCACGATGCCTCCTGTAAAAAACAGCAGAATGACCGAGAGTAAGCGTATCCAACGGGCTTCAATATCGTAGTAGTTGCCGATACCGGCACATACTCCGCCGATGATACGGTCGTATCGATCGCGCTGCAGCCGTCGGGGGGAAGAAACAGGTTGGTCCATAATCGTGTCGTCATTCATTGTGGTTTCAGTTGTATTGTGGTTTTCATTGGTGCGGATCGGATCGCCAAACTCTTTGGCATTGCCGATAATAGCGATCACACGATTTACGGCATTGATATCCACAACCTGAACTCTTGATGAGAGCTTTTCTTGAAACAGATCTGCAATACGATTTTCGATATCATCCATGATTTCGGTGCTTTCGTCTGCATTCAGACGGATGCTGATCTGATCGAGATACTCTTTTAGGGTTTCGTAAGCGTCTTCATCGATGATGAAGGGTCGTTTGCCGATGTTGACTCTGAATGTCTTTTTCATTTTTTTATGGTGTTAGTTGAGGTGGTTCAAGCAGGTTGCAACGATTGTTTTGTTCCCTGGTTTGACACGCTCTGTTAGGACTAAGTTTCGGTTCGGATCAGGATTGACCCTCAAAGAACCGTATTAGTCACGTGTATGCAAATTTTGTTCTAATTCGAAATTGTTGCATTGGGTGTCTGGTGTTATACTTTCCTCTATTTTTTCAGAAAGTGTGTTGCGGCAGGTTTGATCGCCAGGAGTTAAAGTACTCTTGCAGGCAATGCCCCTGCCGGTCACACAGACTCACTATAATTTACTCTACGTTGTATGGTTCGTTTTTTTTTTGACGGTTTACATATTGCTACCATTGTCGCCTGGGGTTCTGTTTGGGCTATTGAGCGTTCAAACGTGATGTCTCTTCTGCTGCGCCTGATTCGACCCGTTTGTATTTTTGCTGTTTGCCGGCTTTGAAGTTGTATCGTATCGAGAAACCGGCCTGACGAAGCATATTGCAGACTACGGTCCGAGTGGTAGCTCCGTTATTGCTTGAGGTGACCTTTTGCAGTCCTGTGTTAAAAATGTCATTCACAAAGATGCTGGCAGTCAAACGATTTTTCCAAAACGACCGTTTGAAGCTGAGATTCACCATATACATGGGGTCAATAGTCATATTTCCAAATTCAAACTTGGACATATAGAAGCCACTCAGATCAATATACCATTTTTTTGCGACAGTAAAGGTGTTGTTCATGTTGGCTTGAATACCACTTCTGAAATTTTTTTCACCATCTTGGATGGTGTTACGCATATTAAAGCCGGTCAGATTGGTGGTCATGCCCCACCACGGGGTGATCTGTGCTGGCAGTGATAAATTGGCGTACCACTGTGTTGAATTGGATATATTCTTGAACATGAATACGATAATATCTGAATTATCGGATGCACGCTCCATCACCTGTGCAATATCATCTTTACGGATCTGTACTCCCAAATTTAAGGAGTATTTGCGGCCGAATATCCAGGAAAAGTTGATGTCGTTGGCAAAAACAGGTTGTAGTTTCGGGTTGCCGACTTGGTATGAGGTTTCTGAGATTGGGGTGCGTACCGGAACCAAAGTCCAGAAACTTGGGCGACGAATACGTCGATTATAGCTCAGGACAAACATCTGGCTCTGCTTCTCGTTTAACGGCATCGAGAGATTGAAACTCGGAAACAGACTGAAATAGTTCTGTTTGTCAGCCACCATTGTGCTGTTGGTGGAGGGAACAGCATATGTGTATTCGCCGCGTAACCCAAGAGCCAGCGAGAAGTTGTTCCGGAATCGGGTAGTGTAGCGGAAATAGACGGCACTGATGTTTTCGGTGTAACGGTCATTGCCGCTCAGATCATTAATCGTTTGCCACAAATTGTTCTTGAAATATTCGTAAAGCCTGTTGTACTTCATGTCATTATAGGAGTATTTCAAACCGGTCGCGATTTTTGAAACCTTTCCCACATGAATATCAAAGTCTGCGTTGATCGTATATAAATTGTTCCCGGTTCCCACGTCACTCCGATAGGTGGTGTCGAATGTCATAAATCCCGTGTAGGTGCTGTTATAGTCGTTGTAGTCATCTTTTTGACTATTGTTGTAATCGAACATCAGTTTGAAGATGGACCCCAGTGTGTCGAGGTTGCGAAAATAGTTGGCCGAAACACTAACTCGCTGGTTGCTGGTCAAGAATCCATACTTGCTGGCAATGTTGGTAATGTTCCCGTTGTTATTGATGGTCATGGCTCCATCGGTGCTGGATTGGTTGGGGTAGTTTGAATAATTTACCTCAAGACCAACACTCTGGGTCGGTGTGATGTCATAAACTCCTCCAATTCGCAACCTCTCGCTGGTTCCCCGTCCGCCGTTCACACCTGTCGAGTATTGTTCTGAAGTGCCTTTGGTGTCGAAACTGTTTGTGCCTTCGGTGGTGTAGCCTGTTAATGAACGATCTACCGTAAAGTCTGTGTAAAGACTTAACTTGTTGTGACGGAATTTGATTGATGTCGCGGGGGCAACGCTCCAGATATTGCTGCGATCCAACGAGTGAGAATAACGTAGGGATACCGAACCCTCCATGCCGTCGTTACGCTGTTTCCGCAAAGTGATTTTGACAATTCCTGAGGTCATGCTGGCATCGTACTCAACACCGGCATAGGGAATCACCTCAATTTTCAGGATATCTTCCGCCCTCAATGATTGCAGGTAAGCCAGCAAATCTTCACCGGTCTCTTGTAGTAGCCGTTCGTTGACCATAACACGAGTTCCGGTACGTCCGTTAACCGAGATTTCGCCTCGATTCGATACCCATACGCCGGGCGCCAGCATCAAGGCCTCTTTCCCATCCCGACCAATGGCCAATGGGGTATCGGCTAAGTTGATTACGTAACGGTCAGCCTCCCGGGTGATGAGATTGGCGGTAACCACTACTTCCCTTAAATCAACAGTCGAGGTGGACATTTCCAGTTTTCCGAGATCGTTTTTTGCACTGACCGTCAGATCTTGGTTGTACTCCTGATATCCGAGGAAGGTGATTCGAAGGCTGTAATCGCCATGGGGTACTGTCAATTCGAATTTCCCGTTCTCATCGGTGATTGTTCCGAAGAAGCGGGTACTGTCCTTTTGATCCCGCATCTGAACGGTAGCATAATCCACCGGGTCGCCTTGGTCATTAACAACTTTGGCGGTCACGGTAGATGAGGGTAGTTCTTGAGCAGTGGCATTTAGCGCTTGGACTGCTGTCAGAAATCCAATTAGTGATATAAGAAGACATCTCATAGGTAGTTGGGCTTTAGGGCGTTTGTCCGAATCGGTTTAAAAGGAAATCAATCTATTTGCGATCGGTTTTTGTGATGTCAGGCTACGTTAATGTTTGTTTACAGGTTTTCTTGTATTGCAAATATATGTAAATAATTTGGTATTATGCAATACATAGATATGTAAAAAACGAGAATATTTTATTTGTAAAAGTATTTTATTTTCGTTTGATTGTGTGTATTGACTTGTAAATGAGGAATGTAATATTTTTAAGATTGGCGTAAAAATGATAATGACGCTGTGTTTTTTTCCCGGAATCTAAAAAAAAGTGGACGAAGGGGGGATGAGCTATTCGGTCGGGTTGTTACGGTTGTAGAAAGAGCAATAATTTATTAAATAATAGATGTGTTGTAGGCTTGGCGGAGTGCTGTTGGACGATTTTTATGTTGTCGGCAGGAAAAGGAGATTGATATGCAATATTTTGTGTGCGGTATTCGAAGGGGTGGCTAAGAATAAATGGGGAAGGTGAGGGCTACGTAGAAGAGAGGCATAAAAGATAGGCGTAGCGATTATAGGGCGGTGGCGGAGTTGCAAAGAGGTGGCAGAGGGAAAAAGAGATGGGGTAAGAAGCGGTGGTGTGAGGGTGCGAGGAGGTGCGGGCGCTTGGTATATAATTTGCGTTACTTTAGGTCAAAATAAAACTTACCATCATGGCACAGAAAGAATCAGAAAAGAAAATAGTTGACAACGAGGAGGTTAAAAATGAGACTGAAGCTCAGCAGACCACAGCAGAGGCTTCAGCGGAAACTCCTGAGTCTGACAACATGGCAGAGGCCACAGAGGATGCCGGTGACAAATCGACACAGTTGGCAGAAGCTGTAAAAGAGTGGCAGGACAAATATTTGCGTTTGAGTGCCGAATTTGACAATTATCGGAAGCGTACCCTGAAGGAGAAAATGGAGTTGGTGGCTACCGGAGGTGAAGATGTCATCAAGTCGCTGTTGGGAGTGATGGATGATATTGATCGGGCATTGGCAGCCATGGAGACAGCTAAGGATGTCGATTCGGTACGTCAAGGTGTTGTCTTGATTCATCAGAAATTGATGGATACCCTTCGGGCTCGTGGGCTCGAGGAGATTGAGGCTATAGGTCAAGAGCTGGATACCGATCTGCATGAGGCTGTGGCCAAAGTTCCAGTCCAAGAGGAGGAGAAAAAAGGTAAAATTATCGATGTGGTACAGAAGGGTTACAAACTGAAAGATAAGGTGACCCGTTATGCAAAAGTTGTGGTTGGCGAATAAGCGCCAATGAACACGACAAGATAAGAGGGAGAGTAAGGAGAGAGAAAGGTTATGGCAAAGAGAGACTACTATGAAGTGCTTGGTGTCGATCGCGGAGCGAGTGCCGATGAGATCAAAAAGGCATACCGCAAGGCGGCATTGAAGTACCACCCGGATAAAAACCCTGGCGATAAAGAGGCTGAAGAGAAGTTCAAAGAGGCTGCCGAGGCTTATGATGTTTTAAGCAACCCCGATAAGAAGGCCCGTTACGATCAGTTCGGACATGAAGGTATGAATGCCGGAGCAGGTGGCTTTGGCGGAGGCTTCAGTGGCGGCGGTTTCTCCATGGAGGATATTTTCAGTCAGTTCGGCGATATTTTTGGCGGACATTTTGGGGGCGGTTTCGGAGGCTTTGGCGGTTCGAGTCGTGGTGGACGTCGGGTCAATCGAGGATCTGATTTGCGTATCAAGGTGAAATTGAGCCTGAAAGAGGTCGTTAACGGTACTACCAAGAAACTGAAGATCAATAAAGATATTGCTTGTGATCAGTGTGGTGGAACAGGAGCCAAAGACAAAGATTCTTACACGACCTGTAAGACATGTAACGGTGCAGGTTATGTGTCGCAGGTGGTGAATACCTTCTTTGGTCGTACTCAGACAACACAACCTTGTCCGAACTGTCATGGTGAAGGTAAGGTAATTACCAGTCCTTGCCCGAAATGTCATGGTGAAGGTGTCGTTCGAGGAGAAGAGGTGATCGAAATCAAGATCCCGGCTGGCGTTGGCGAAGGTATGCAGCTTTCGGTCAGCGGAAAAGGTAATGCAGCACGTCACGGTGGGGTTCCGGGAGATCTGTTGGTGCTGATCGAAGAGGAGCCGGACAAAGAGTTGGTGCGTGATGGCAATGATTTGATTTACAATCTGAATTTGACCATTCCGCAGGCTGTTTTGGGCGCTTCTGTTGAGATTCCGACAGTTGATTCTCGTGCCAAAGTGAAGATCGAGCCCGGAACACAAGCCGGTAAAGTTTTGCGTTTGCGTGGCAAGGGTGTGCCTGATGTGAACGGTTACGGCCGAGGAGATCTGTTGGTTGTGATCAATATCCCGATCCCGACTCGTGTCAATGCGGATGAAAAGAAGCTGCTTGAACAGCTTGCGCAAAGCGATAATTTTAAACAGGCCGCATCCACTTCCGGCGGAAATATTTTTGACCGGATGAAGAGCTTTTTCCGATAAAAAACGGTGAATAAGCGTGTGGTCGGATGTCAGAATGTATGGCAGTTTGTGATGTCGGGGCATCGGTGCAAAAGAGGGCGGATCTTTAGGGTCAGCCGATCATAATGCATCATTTTTGAAGACAGACTTGTGTTACTGTTGGTTTTGACATCAAGACGTGTACATTAAAATATAGACGGGGATAGACTGGAAGAGGAGGCTCCCTTTTGGAATATACCGTGGAATATTTGGGTTTGCGGACTGTTTTTCGAGGAATCGTAAAATAGTTCGCAAACTGTTTTTATCTTTGTAACTTAAACCCGAATTATACTGAAAACAGCCCAAAGAGCGTTGAGGCAACGTTTCGTGTATGAACGAGCAGGAAAATAACCAAAAGTCTGTTGATGTGCAGGTTGAGGAGGAGACTCCTCAAGAGTGGCATCTGCATCTGCGTCGTGGAATCGTCGCCCGTCGTATGCAGGGGCGCCGTCGCCATCGCAGTATGGTGGTGCGGATGTTGGTCTTGTTGGCAGCGATTTTGTGGGTGCTGTTTTTGGTGTTGGTGAGTCGTTAGGTAGGAGAGAAGACCGATGGAAATCCAGAAAATTCAAGTATTGCCGGATGGCGTGGCTAATCAGATTGCTGCAGGAGAGGTTGTGGGACGACCTGCTTCTGTGGTCAAGGAGCTGATGGAGAATGCTGTCGATGCGGGCAGTACTTCCGTCAAAGTCAATTTCCGAGAAGGTGGACGTGGCTTGATTCAGGTGATCGATAACGGTTGCGGTATGAGTGCTGCGGATGCCAAGCTGGCATTTGAACGCCATGCCACTTCGAAAATTCGTTCGGTCGATGATCTTTCACAACTGCACTCTTTTGGATTCCGAGGGGAGGCGCTCCCGTCGATCGCTGCAGTGGCGGAGGTCGAGGTGAGAACCCGTACTGCCGATGACGAGGTGGGAACCTGCGTGACGATTAACGGTGGAAAATTTGTGTCGCAGGAGCCTGTACAGACTCCGCAAGGAACGCAGTTCCTGGTTAAAAACCTGTTCTATAATGTGCCGGCACGTCGTCGCTTTCTTAAAGAACCGCATATCGAGTCACGTTATCTGACTGCTGAGTTTCAGCGGGTCGCTTTGTGTTATCCTGAGATCGCGTTTGCCTTATACAATAATGATTCTCCAGTGTATAACCTGTCCAAAGGTAATTTGCGACAACGTATAGCCGGAGTTTGCGGTAAGGATTTGGCCAACAATTTGCTGGAGGTTTCGGTCGATACCTCGATTATTAAGATCGAAGGGTATGTGGGGCATCCGTCGGTGGCTCGCAAAACCAAACACGAACAGTATCTGTTTGTGAACGGTCGTTATTTTCGTTCGCCCTATTTCCACAAGGCGATTATGCAGGCTTACGATAAGTTGATCTCACCGGATACACAACCTCCCTATTTCTTATATATGACGGTGGCTCCGGAACGGATTGATGTTAATGTTCACCCGCAAAAGACAGAAATTAAGTTTGAGGAAGAGCAGGCGATTTGGCAGATTTTTAATGCTGCGGTTCGGGAATCTTTGGGTAAATTGGGAGTTGTTCCATTGATGGATTTCGAGATGGACAACTCGATTGATATACCGGTCTATAAGCAAGGAACGATCTATCGTGAACCGGATACAGGGGCCAATCCTGCGTTCAATCCCTTTACAACTGATCACGCAGCGAGTCATACGCAGCCGTTGCGGTCTGTAGGCGGTGGTGTGTCATCGCGTCGCAGTGAATCATTGGATGGTTGGCAGCAGCTTTATGAAATTGATTCCCGAGCTGGTGTAGATAGTGACCTGACCGAGCGTTTCAATGAGATGGATAGTTCCATGCAGGCTTTCTTGGATGGAACGCCAGAACCGGAACTGGACGTGAAAGCGGAACCGCTGCAACAACGTTTGGATCTGGATTTGGCTATGGGGTTCCGGGGACAATTAAAATTGACGGATCGTCTTTATGCTACGGCATTGGGAGATGCATTGGTAGTGGTGGACGTGGAACGGGCCCGTGAACGGGTGCTGTTCGAACGCTATTTGTGCCTGCTGGGCAACAATGCAGCAGTTAGCCAACAATTGTTGTTCCCTGAGGAGGTGACCTTTTCTCCTGCAGACGGAGCTGTGATGATGCAGATCAAAGAGGAGCTTTCGGCATTGGGCTTTGAATTTGAGCCTCAGCCAGCATCTGTTCGGGCCGAGAAAACTGATGATAAAGAGGAAGAAGCGGTTGCTGATTTGATAGAAAGTGAGATGCCAATATCGACTCAGTCGGACCAGTTTAAAGAGATAGAGAGTTCTGTTACCGGTGCCGCAGAGGTTGGCGTGTCGGGAGCCGAGCAGGAATCCCAGTGGGTGGAGTACGATTCAAAGGCGATGGAGAACAACATGGAGCCTGGTGATGACGTTACTTTTGTGGTGACGGGGATTCCGCCTGAATTGCCGGCCGGTATGCTGCGTGATGCGTTGCATGAGGTGTTGACACGTGTCCATGAACTGGGCGAGGTCCCGCATCAACAAAAATTACAGGATATGGCGGCGGTTTTGGCACGTCGCGGGGCTTCATCGGCTGCACGTATTGACGAGGCTGCTGTTGGAGCTTTATTGGATGAACTGGCTTCGTGCAATGAACCGGCATTCACTCCGTCAGGAAAGCCTGTGCTGATCCGTATTGGCGGTGAGGAATTGGCCAAACGATTTTAAATTAAAAAAACGATTGTATGCGATTCGATAATGGTGCATTTGCAACCCCTCCTGTGGTTAAGAATCTGATCATCATCAATGCCCTCTTTTTCTTGGCTGAGGAGATTCTGCCCAATGGGTTGGGAAATGTGTTAGTGGAGCGGTTGGGCCTTTATTCGTGGCAAAGCCCCAATTTTCACCTTTACCAACTGGTGACCCATATGTTCCTGCATGGTAGTCTGACCCATCTGTTTATGAATATGTTCGCCTTGTGGATGTTCGGACGTACCCTGGAATATACGTTGGGCAGTAAAAGGTTCCTGACCTATTATATGGTGACGGGAATCGGTGCAGGGCTGTTGCAGATGGCGGTAGGATGGATTGAAATTGCTCGATTGCAAGCCATAGCCCAGGAGATGGGAGGCCTTACACCCTATATGCAGAGCGTGATTATGCAGCGGGCAAATGTGTTGACAATTGGAGCTTCGGGAGCTGTGTTTGGCGTGTTGCTGGCATTCGGGATGCTGTATCCCAATTCGATCATCATGTTGTTGATTCCGCCCATTCCGATTAAAGCCAAATATTTTGTGATCGGATATGGTGTGATCGAGTTGTTACTCGGAGTGGTGGGGTCACGAAGCGGTATTGCTCACTTTGCCCATGTGGGAGGAATGATTTTCGGATTCTTCCTGCTCTACTATTGGAAGAAGAGAGGTAAGATTTATTATTGATTCGGTCTGAAAAAGAGCATATTTGATATGTCTGGACAGTGAGGTTGATTCCGGAGAGGGTGAAGACATTGGGTGCAGAGAGGTGTCAAGGACAGATGCGGTTTGTCGCTTGCAGAGTATAGAATGCAATGGGCGTTAATGAAGATGTGATGATCGGTTAGCTGCTTGGGCAATCTGCAGATGCAGCACGATCAACCAACTTCGTATATGCAATAACAGGTAAACTGAACTTGAAAGGGTTATAAAAAAGTTATAGCAACAATGGTAAAATCGAGACAAAGATGGGCCAAATGGGGTGTCGGAGTGGTGACTCTCTTCGATTGGCTGCTTTATGGAATTACCTTTGTTGTGGCAGTAGCGATGGTGCTGGCCTATTTCGCACCGTACGTCCATCCGGCCAAAATTTATTGGTTTGCCTTTTTGGGGTTGGCGGCTCCCTTTATCTATATTGCCAATGCGCTCCTGATGCTCTATTGGACGGTGCGTTGGCAGAAAGTGGCGTTGTTGTCGTTGGCGGTGTTTGTGCTCGGATTGGGGCATGTGGGCAAATATTTTCGTCCCCAATGGAGTAAACAGTACGAACAGCCCCGGCAAGATGGAACCTTGCGGATTTTGAGCTATAACGTGGGCGGTTTTTGGGGAAATACCACAGGCAAGCCAGAGAGTCGCATGCATGAGATTGCCTCCTACATAAATGAGGAAAAACCTGATATTATCTGTTTTCAGGAGTTTGAGGCCAATTTTGTCAATAAGCGTACGGAGATCGATAGCCTTCTGGAAGATTGGAAATATAAATCGGTGTTTTATACCCATGAACTGAATAATAACGGGGGGTGGGGATTAGCCGTATATAGCAAGTATCCGATTGTGGCTAAAGATCACATGACGTTTCCTGAATCGCATAACTCGGTTATGTGGGTCGATATTGCGATTCGCAAGGATACGATACGGGTATTCAATAACCATTTGCAGACCACTCAGATCAATGAGCAGGATCGTGAATTTTTACGTTCTGAACCGTTGCTCGATACCTCACGGAATGATAAAGCCAAGGGAATTGCCCGTAAACTGAAACGTAATTTTATCAAACGAGCAGAGCAGGTTGATTCAGTCTCTTTGCTGATTCATGACGGTACGCCTTGGGTGATTGTGTGTGGCGATTTTAATGATACCCCGATGTCCTATACCTACCGGAAAATGCGGGGCGATTTTGTCGATGCCTTTAAGAAAAAGGGGCATGGAGCCGTCTTTACCTACCGGCGTTTGTTGGGAGTGTTGCGGATCGATTACCTGTTCCATTCGGATGATTTCGAAACGGTCGGTTATCGCAGTGAACAGCCCGAATGGAGTGATCACAATCCGGTGATTGTGGATGTTAGGCTTAAACACGATTGATAGTTGAAAGACTTTTATATAAAAAGATAAAACCATGGTACTGGATTCAATAACCGATTTGACTGCTTATGGAGCTTTAAATCGTCATTTTGCGACGGTGTGCGCCTATTTGGAACAGCATTCGTTGGCAGATCTGTCTGAGGGTAAATATCCGATTGACGGAGATAATGTGTATGTAGCGATCAGTGAACGTGATCTGAAAAAGCCGGCTGATGCGGCATTGGAGGCACATGATCGTTATATCGATATTCAGGTTGTATTGGAGGGCCGTGAGGGTTTCGGCTGGAAAAAACGTTCGCTCTGTGCGGCTCCCCGTGGTGAGATGAATCAGGAGAAAGATGTGATTTTTTACAATGACGTTCCTGAAACCTATTTTACATTAGGCCCGGGCGAGATGGGGATCTTTTTCCCGCAGGATGCACACGCTCCGTTGGTAGGAGAGGGTCATGTGAAAAAGGCTGTCATTAAAGTAAAGGTGGAGTAATTTATATTTGACTTAATATTTGACCAATAAAAGCATTTAAAGCAATGGCAAACAGAATGATTCTTAACGAGACCTCCTATTTTGGTCCCGGATCGCGTAAAGTAATTGCTGAAGAGGTAGCAAAACGCGGTTACAAAAAAGCATTGGTAATCACTGATAAAGATCTGGTAAAATTCGGTGTAGCTGCACAGGTGACCGATGTTCTGAAAGAGGCCGGTATTCCTTTTGAGCTGTTCGATAACGTAAAACAGAACCCGACCGTTAAAAACGTTAAGGCAGGTATCGAGGCTTTCAAAGCTGCAGGTGCTGACTTTATCGTGGCTATCGGAGGTGGATCTTCGATCGACACTTCGAAAGCTGTAGGTATTATCATGAATAACCCTGAATTCTCGGATGTTGTCTCTTTGGAAGGTGTAGCTCCTACCAAAAAGAAATCTGTTCCAGTAATCGCACTGCCGACTACTGCCGGTACTGCAGCAGAGGTGACCATCAACTATGTAATCACTGACGAGGAGAATGTCAAGAAGATGGTTTGCGTGGATCCGAACGATATCCCGACTTTGGCTGTGATCGATCCGGAATTGATGTTGAGCATGCCGCGTGGCTTGACTGCTGCAACCGGTATGGATGCTTTGACTCACGCTATCGAAGGTTTGATTACGCTGGGTGCATGGGAGATGAGCGATATGTTCGAGCTGAAAGCTATCGAGATGATTGCTAAATGGCTGCCTAAAGCCGTTGAGACTCCATCAGATATTGAGGCCCGTGACGCAATGGCTACTGCTCAGTATATTGCCGGTATGGCCTTCTCAAATGTAGGTTTGGGTCTGGTTCACGGTATGGCTCACCCGCTGGGTGCTTTCTATGATATTCCTCATGGTGTGGCCAACGCATTGTTGTTGCCTTACGTAATGGAGTTCAATATGCCGGCAGCTAAGGCTAAATATCGCAAGATTGCGGAAGCAATGGGTATTGACACCGCTAAGATGAGTGACGATGAGGCAGCTCAGGCAGCAGTTGATGCTGTAAAACAGTTGTCTATCAGCATTAAGATTCCTCAGAAGTTGAGCGAACTGAATGTCAAAGAGGAGGATCTCGGCAAATTGGCAGAGTCTGCTTTCAACGATGTCTGCACTCCGGGCAACCCGCGTAAGGTAACTGTTGAGGAGATCAAAGCACTTTACACCAAAGCTTTCTAATACAGACAACGAAAATTAAGATTCGGTACGATCTGAAGAACGCCTCGTGTCATGTGAGGGGTTCGGTATAAGAACAGTTTCGTACCATTAGTTCTCAATATGCTGGAGACGTACTATCCTGTGTACGTCTCCAGTTTGTTTATCAGGGCAGGTGAAGGTTAGGCTTTGATAATATGGATGTTGTCAAAACAGGATTGTATTGGGTGTACGATCATGGGATGACAAGGATATTTGGTCGAACTAACTAATATTAAAAAAATGGCAGGATTTAATTTTTATATTCCGACTCGGGTGCTGTTTGGTCCGGGTATGTTGAATGAGCTGGCTACGGTGAAATTGCCGGGTCGCAAAGCGTTGATCATTACCACAGCCGGTAAATCGGTTAAAAAATACGGTTATCTGGATCGAGTGATTGCGCTGCTCAAACAGAACAACGATACGCAATGTGTTGTATTCGATAAGGTAATGCCCAATCCGTTGTTGAGTCATGTCCGTGAGGCAGCGGCGTTGTGCCGTGCAGAAGGGTGTGATTTTGTCATCGGTTTGGGTGGCGGTAGCCCGATCGATTCGGCTAAAGCTATTGCGTTGGCTGCGGCTAATGAGGGTGACTATTGGGATTATGTCGAAGGCGGTAAAAAACCGGCCGGTGCACTGCCCGTCATTGCCATTACCACTACAGCGGGTACCGGTACCGAAGCCGATCCCTGGACGGTTATCACCCACGATGAGAGCCGCCATAAAGTGGGTTTTGGTTGTGATGAACTGTTCCCGGTATTGTCGATTGTGGATCCGGAGTTGATGCTGTCAGTGCCGGCCAAATTGACTGCTTATCAGGGATTCGATGCTTTCTTCCATGCCTCGGAGGGATTCCTGGCTCGGATGGCTACACCAGTCAGCGATGCTTTAGCCCTGCAAAGTATGCGCCTGATCTTCAAATATCTGCCGCGTGCCGTTGCAGATGGTAATGATTTGGAGGCTCGTACGAATGTGGCTTTGGCCAATACATTGTCGGGTATGGTGGAATCTACTTCTTGTTGTATCTCCGAGCACTCGTTGGAGCATGCGATGAGCGGACTCTATCCCGATCTGCCCCACGGTGCCGGATTGATCATGATTTCGTTGGCTTTCTACCGCCATTTCGCTCCGTTGGCTCCAGAGCGGTTCATTGAGATGGCTCGCAATTTGGGCGCTGATTTGAGTGGTGTGGATGCAGAGAAACAACCGTATGTTTTTGTCGATCTGTTGGAACAGATGCAGAAGGCGTGCGGGGTTGATCAGCTCAAGATGTCCGATTACGGTATTCGTCGTGAAGATTTCCCGCGTTTGGCTCAGCTTGCCCGCGATGCGATGGGCGGTCTGTTCGGGCTGGATCCGGAGCCATTGACCGATGAGGATATTATCCGGATTTTTGAGGAGTCTTATCGATAGGCTGATTCGGTACGCATGTATATGGTCAATGAGAGTCGATTTGCCGTAAGAGGGATTATCATTGAGCCAGGGAACAAAATGCGTTTGACTAACAATTTTTAGACGGTAGCTGAGTTTAGTGTAAAAGGCTTTTATTGCTTTCTGCGCAATTGGTGGCCTGTCGTGAAAAAACGTTAGTCTTTCTGCATAGCATGTTAAAATATCATAGGTTCGGGGAGAGTTCTGCTATCAGAACGCTCCCCGAATTTTTTATGTAGAAAAGGGGAGTGTTGAGCACGAATATTGCGAAAATCCCTATCTTTGATTATTAGGGTAAATTTGGAATTTATGAAAACGCGATTGAATTCGGAAAATACTGCTGATGAACGGTATGACGTTGAGGAAGAGAAGCTTTCTGCTAGTGGTGCCGTTGATGGTGATCTGTCAGAACGGGTATGTGACGAATCGCAGCCATCCAAAACAAAAAAACCGTGGTGGAGACGGTTGTTAAAGGTTGCCTCCATTGTGGTGGGATCGCTTGTGGGGCTGTTCCTGTTGGTGGCTATTTTGGTATCGGTGATTTTGACACCGCCGCGTTTGACCCCGATTGTAAATCGTGTTGCATCGAATTATCTGAATGCCACCGTACATTTCGATACGGTGCGACTTTCGTTGTTTGAGAATTTTCCCCATGTCAGCCTTGAATTGAAAAACGGAGAGGTGATTTCAGGTGTATTTGCCGGAATTCCCGATTCATTGCGTTACGCAGTGCCTCAGCGTGCTGACAGCCTGCTCCGTTTCAAGGATTTTGCCGTGACGCTCAATCTTCCTCGACTGTTGGCCTCTCAGATAGTGATTCGCGAACTGAAATTGGTCGATCCGCAGATTTATGCTTTTGTTTCACCTGCCGGAAATGCCAACTGGGATATTTTCCCCACAGAAGCCGATACGGCGACAGATGTACAGGCTGATACAACAACCGATATGACTATGTTGTTCGGCCTTCGGGTGGGAAAGGTGCTGCTCGATGGTGCAGAGATCCAATATGAAAGTCGTCGTGATGCATTGTCTGCATCGCTCGATTCGCTGCACCTGTATTGGAAGAGCCATCGTAAACGTCGTTATGAAATCGATTTGGGCAGTGAAGTCTCTATGCGGCAGGGGAAAGTCGCATACGCTCAACACCTTCCGTTGTCACTCAAAGGCGGTTTTGCTTTCGGCCGGTGGCGTGAACATAAAATTATGTTCGATAAACTGACCTTACAGGCTGATAATATCCCGGTAGAGTTGAATGGTCAGGTGGTGGTTGAGGCTGATAGTGTTGTCTCTGATTTGGTATGTAAGGTGTCACCGTTGCAGTTTCAACGGGTGTTGAGTTTGGTTCCTGAGGCGATGATGCCGACAGCCCGTCATTTCCAAACCAATTTAACGGCTGATCTGGAGACTCGCGTTACGGGTACCTATCGGTTTGACAACAATGTGTTGCCGACTTTCCGGTTGGATTGTAACGTGAATGGAGGCTATCTCGGTTATGAAGGATCGAAAGTGCGGATTGACGATATGCAACTTGATGCATCGTTGTTTTACCATCCGCAACGTCCTGATTCGACGGGGCTGATCCTGCGTAAATTTTCAGTCGAGGGGATCGGAATGAAGTTCCGTGCAGAGGGAACGGCTTGGGATGTCTTGCGAGATGCCCGGGTTCAAGGTAAAATGGATGGGTCGATCGATCTTGGCAAGTTGACCGAACTTTTCCCTTCGCGTAAGAAAAATATTACAGCACATGGAGTCATCGGTCTGGATGCCAATATAGGATGTCGTTTGAGTGAACTTAATATACGTAGGATTGGAAATACGCGTATCAATGCCAATGTAACGATGCAAAACCTGCTGGTCAATATGCCGCAGGATACGCTTTTCCTGATGGCGAATGGTGGACGGATCAGCCTGGGGGCCAATCCTAATCTGCCTGAATACGATACGACGATTGCGGCCGGAGCTCAGGTTGTCTATCTTGACGTACAGGCAGACACTTTGCAATTCGATATGAAAGAGTTGCTGGCTGTCTCCCTGTCCGGGGGCAAATTGAAGATGCGCAACGCCGTTGCAACCGATGACGACACAACTGTGGTACGACCCTTTACCGGTTCTGTCAATGCTCGCTATTTGGGGGTACAGGGAGTTGATTCCTCATGGGTGAAGATTGGTGGGCCGGCCATCGATTTTTCGATCATACCGTCACCAAAAGATTCGACGATTCCGGTGATTCGCTTGCAGTTGGCTTCAAAAGGTTTGGTTAGCAGAAGTATCGATAATATTTGTGCGATGCGTGGTGTAGAGGCTGACCTCGAAGCTACACTTTATAGCACGCGGCGTCAACAGGCTCAACGACGTGAACATTGGCTCGATTCGTTGCAGAGTGTCTATCCGGATGTGCCACGTGATTCGTTGTTCAGCCATGTGAGAGCTCAATATGTGCAAAAGCATCGTGGTCAACAGCCGCCTCAGGATGATTTTGTGTCTGAGGACATTGATATGCGTATGGATCAATCGATTCGTCAGCTGTTGTATCGTTGGAATGTCAATGGAAATATCAAAGCTGCCGGAGGGCGTTTAATTACGCCTTATTTCCCGTTAACCAATACGTTGCGCAATGTGGACATCGGGTTTACGACCGATCGGGTCGAATTGCGTGGAACGACTGTGCATAGCGGAGCTTCGGATCTGAATTTAACCGGTGAAATTGCCAACCTGAAACGGGCTCTTTCCGGTCGGGGAAAATTGGTGGTGAACATGCAGATCGAGTCCGATACGCTCGATATCAATGAATTGGTGAAAGCTGCCAGTTCAGGATCGGCTTATGTGTCGGCCAGCGCCGGTTTCAAAGATTCACTGCATCATGCTGTTTCGGAGGAACATTTGCAACAGATGATCGAACAGCAGGCTGCTATTGATACGGCGGAAGAGACTTCGTTGATTGTGGTTCCGGGTAATGTGGATGTTGATTTCGATCTCGATGTTAAACACGGTGTATATGCTGATTTGACGTTAAACAAGTTGTCCGGTTGTCTGATCGTACATGACCGTTGTCTGCAGTTGAACAATCTGGAGGCGGTGACCGATGCCGGTACGATGGAATTGACGGCGCTATATGCCACTCGTAGCAAAAAAGATATTACCACAGGATTCGATTTGGAGATGCAAAATATCCAGGTGGCTCGGTTGATTAAATTGGTGCCTTCTGTCGATACTTTATTGCCGATGTTGCGATCATTCGAAGGGGTGGTAGATTGTCAAATGGCAGCGACAGCCGCATTGGATACAGCCATGAACATTATGATGCCGACACTGAATGCTGCCTGTCGTATTCATGGTCAGGATATGGTATTGCTCGATGGAGAGACCTTTACCGAGATTTCGAAAATGTTGCATTTTAAGAACAAAAAACGCAACATGATTGATAAAATTTCGGTCGAGATGTTAGTCCATGACAACCAAATTGACATCTTCCCGTTTGTGATCGAGATGGACCGATATAAGGCTGCTGTTAGTGGTGTCCAGAAATTGGATATGAACTTTGATTACCATATTTCGGTACTTAAGTCGCCTATCCCGTTCCGGCTGGGAATCGATATATACGGCAATCCGGATAAGTTTAAATTCCGTATTTGTCGGGCTCGGTACAAGAGCGTTGATGTACCCAGTTATGTGGAGGTGATTGATTCGGCCCGTTTGAATTTGAGAAAGAATATTACCGACATTTTCCGTCGTGGTGTTGAGGCGGCTACCCTAAGCCATTTGCGAGTGAATAGTTCATCGACGTTGCCTTCCGAAGTGACTGCTGACAGTGAACAGTTGACAGCTGAAGATTCTGTTCTGTTACAAAAAGAGGGCTTCCTGCCGGGAACTGATACTACGCAAATGCCGGTCGATACTTTGCAATCTGTTTCTACGGAGAGTCCAGTGTCTGAGGCCGTAGAGCCCTCTATTGAACAAAATTCGTTACCGGTTGAACCAGACAAAAAGTCGAAGCGCAAACGTCGTTCACAACAACAGCTTGATGCAGCCCTTCCTGAAGAGCAGCAAAAGTAACCTGTTGTAAAAAGGAGGGCTGGTCGATGATGATGTAATATTTTTTCTGTGGCGAAGTAAATGTGGATTTAATTGTTAATTTTGCCCATATTTCAGAGGAATATTACATTTGAACTTTAACCCTTACAATCAGGTTCATTGATGATGAAGAAATTTTTGTTGGTGTTCTCACTGTTGTGCGCGACATCGGCCTTGTCTGTCAAGGCGCAGGATTACAATTGGGCAATCGGTGTACGCGGTGGTGAGACCGCTACCGGAATTACCGTTAAGCACCATTTCGATCCGGCTAACGGACTGGAAGGTATTATCGATTTTGCCAAAGGTGTCAATGTGTATGCGTTATACGAGCGTCATATTCCAGTGATAACGAATGGTTTCCATTTTTACTATGGAGGCGGTCTCAATATGGGAGGCTGGGAAAAACATAGTGATACCAAATTTACAGCCGGTATTGATGGCGTAATAGGGTTGGAATATAAAATCCCCAAAATTCCATTGGCGGTGTCTGTAGATTATAAACCTTGTTTGAATTTTGCAGGTTATACCGGATTCCGTGCGTTGGATTTTGGATTAGGGGTCAAAGTGGCTTTTTAAAAAGTTAAATTGTCAGATATCATGAAAAAGCTTGTTTACCTGTTGTTGTTGCTCTTCCCGATGGTATCCTGTGTGAGTCGTCAGAGTGCAGATCAGGTCGAAAACCAAAAAGATTCATTGGCACGTGTAGTAGCAGCCAAGGATTCGATGATTAATGAGATTTTCGAATCGATGAGTGCTGTCGCTGAGAATCTCAATGCGATCAAAGAGCGTGAGAAAATCATCAACAAGAGTATTGATAACGGGGAGATTCAAAATCAGACTCCGGCACAGATCAATGAAGATGTGGAAGCGATCAATCAACTGCTGTTGGAGAATCGCGAGAAGATCGCTCGTTTGCAGCAGTCTGCCAACCAGTTGCGTAGTGCCAATTTGAAGGTGGCTAGCCTGGAGAAGATGATTGCTCAGTTGCAAAAGGATGTCGAGACCAAAGACCAGGAGATCACCGTACTGAAGAGTAATTTGGAGCAGATGAATATTCAGGTGGCTGAACTCAGCGAGCAGGTCGAAGGTTTGAATACTCAAGTGAGTGGACTGACCGAGACAAATGCGTCGTTGCAGGGTGAGGTAAAAGGCCAAACCGATATTTTGAATACGGCATATTACATTGTTGGCTCTGAGCGTGAGTTATTGGCTAAGGAGATTGTATATAAAAGTGGTTTTATTGGCCGAACCTTGAAAATCAACGAAAGCCGCAGCTTGGACAGCTTTACCAAGATCGATATTCGCAATTTCGATAGCGTTCTGATCGGACAGAAAAAGGTGACATTGGTCAGCTCACATCCTGCAGAATCCTATGAGTTTGTTCAGGACGATAAGGGAATCTATGAGTCGCTGATTATCAAGGATAAAAAGAAGTTTTGGGAGTATTCCAAAGTTTTGGTCATCAGTTATAAATAATAAAAAGCGGTCATAGCGATAAATTTACTACTTAACATTTTGCAAAAACAGAAAGGTTTGTTAACTTTGCGCCCGCAACAGCATATTAATGTAAAACACACACAACCATGAAAAAAGGGATTCATCCTGAGAATTATCGTTTAGTGGCATTCAAGGATATGTCTAACGATCATGTGTTTTTGTGTCGGTCCGCCATCCAGACAAAGGAGACCATCGAAGTGGATGGCGAAACCTATCCCGTGTATAAGATGGAAATTTCCAACACTTCTCACCCGTTCTACACTGGTAAGATGAAGTTGGTTGACACCGCAGGACGCGTTGATAAGTTTATGAGCCGCTACGCAAAGCACTACAATAAGAAAGCCGCAAAATAGGCTATTCCATTCTCAGTATTACAACGAGGCTGTATCGTAAGATGCAGCCTCGCTTGTTTTGAATGGTATTGATTCGGCTTTGAAGATTCGGTTTTGACGGTTTAGTTTTGATTGCGTGTTTTGTGTTGGAAGATGTCAAAGCCGTGGAGACGGCAGAAGCATTCTGAGGGGCGGATTCACAATTTGGGTGAAACTGATTGGAGAAGGAAGCGGATACTGAATTAGTGGAGCAGTCGTAAATGTGCCTGAGATAGATGTAGAAAATGGCTCAGGGAATCCGTTTCAATATCTGATTTGTGAGGAGTTAGTCTGGTAAGTCGGGCCACAACAATAAAAGAGGGAAGACGAATCTGACCGTGATGATCGTCAAAGTTTGGTTGCTCGTTTGATCGAATAATGAGATAAAAACGGGATCATTTCTGTAATATGAAATGATCCCGTAAAGATAGGTCTGTTTTTTAGGTAACCTCTTGATTCAATCGATCACGCTATCCAATGATATGAGCGTGTTGTTGAGACGTTGGATAAGAGTTTGAATCTTTCTGAAGATTATACGACTTAGGGTAATTGCAGTAATTCAGCGATGCGTTTGGGAATGTCGGTGTTATCCATGAACCCGCTGAAACGTTCAGCACCAGCTCCGTATGCATATATCGGTACCATACAACCGGTGTGTCCTTTGGTGGAGAAGCGAACGACAGCTTCGTTTTCTTCGTCGGGTTGGAGTTTCCCTTTTGTGAAGTTGTTGTCATCTGCAGGAAGGGTAATACCTCCGGTCTCGTGATCCCCTGTGACAACAACCAAAGTGCCGGGATTGTGATCGGCAAAATCCATGGCAATCCGGACTGCTGCATCGAAATCTTTGATTTCTTCGCGAATACACTCCAAATCATTGTAATGGCAGGCGTTGTCGATATGAGAGCCTTCAATCATGATCAGAAATCCTTTGCGGCTGGCATCGGCGAGTAGTCGCAGCGCCTCTTGGGTTGCCCGAGGAAGCATATCTCCTCGTCCTTGCGGCATCAGAGGCATATCTTTTTCAGCCAGCAAAAGTCCGATGGGGCCTCGTTTTATTTTGGGCAGTGTGTCGAGAGAGTAGGCGATGGTGTATCCTTTGTTACGTAGCTCTTTGGAGATATTGCGGTCGTCTTCACGATCTTCGAAAAATTTGCGTCCTCCTCCGGCGAAAAAATCAATATCAGATGTCAAAAAGTCCTCCGCCAAGTCATAAGCGTGATAACGGTCCGAGTTGTGGCCGATAAAGGCAATCGGAGTTGCATCGGTGATGGTGTGCGTGGCGATTAAACCGGTAGCCATTCCCAAACTTTTGGCCCGTGTCATGATAGAAACTAAGGTGTCTCCATCAGGAGTCATGCTGATCATGCCGTTTCGGGTTTTGGTCCCTGTAGCCAATGCTGTAGCGGCTGCAGCAGAGTCTGTGACATCGCTTGAGGCAGAGTTCGTGGTTTGCAGACCGATGTATTGGGCCCGTTTCATAAATTCTGGAGCTCCGTCATACAGCGTCAGTGCACTGACTTGTGCTAAACTCATCCCATCACCAATTAATAAAATGACATTACGAACGGGTTGGGTTGAATTGTTGCAGTTTGCGGTGGCGGCATGTTTGCCATGTTTGTGAGATCGTGCCTGGAGAGGAGTAGAGGTTGACAGCAGCATGACTGCCATCAATGAGAAACAGAAAACTCTTCGTAACATGAATGGGTGTAATTGATTTATTGTGATACCAAAGTTAGGACTTTTTGTCGGGATGACTGTTCTCTTATGGTTAAGTGTTGGTAAAGTTTGTATGATTTTTTACCTTTAACTCAAATTTTTATTTTGCTACTAAGTTAAAATATCTTTTGCAAATTTTCCAGCTATATGGATGTAAATCAATAAAAATCTGAAAAAATAATTGCAAAAGCGGATCGTCCATAAATTTAAGTAAACGTTAAATGTTGGAAATTTACAACGGTTTTTTGTGGGGCATGACAGCATTGGCTGTCGTGGTATTTTTTGCGCTGTATCATGTCAGGGCAGGGTATGGCTTGTTGCGTGACGGGCATTGGGGACCACAAATCGGAAACCGATGGGGCTGGTTCCTGATGGAATCTCCCGTCTTTTTTGCCATGTTGGTCTTCTGGCTCTGCTCCCCCAGACGTTTTGACGCGGTGCCATTGATCTTTTTGTGCCTGTTTCAGCTTCACTATTTCAACCGTTCGTTTATCTATCCGATGCTTTTGAAAGGGCGCAGTAAAATGCCGCTCGGTATTATTGTTATGGGCGTTGTGTTCAACTTGCTCAATGCAGCCATGCAGGGGCTCTGGATCTTCTATTTGGCACCCGAAGGACGCTATTCGATCGACTGGTTGACCACACCGCAATTTATTATCGGTGTGGTGGTCTTCTTTGCCGGCATGGTTATCAATATGCACTCGGACCACATTATCCGTCACCTGCGTAAGCCGGGCGATACCGGTCACTATCTGCCTAAAGGCGGTATGTTCCGTTACGTCTCATCGGCCAACTACTTCGGCGAGATTCTCGAATGGACCGGTTTTGCCATCTTGACCTGGTCGGCTGCCGGAGCTGTGTTTGCCATTTGGACCTTTGCGAATCTGGTGCCTCGGGCTGATGCCATTTATCAACGTTATGCCGAAATGTTCGGTGAAGAGTTCCGCAAAGCTCATTTGAAACGGGTGATTCCCTTTATCTATTGATTTGATATTTGATCCGATATGAATGAATCCAAACTTTTTACGCCTGTTAAGATTGGGCCGTTGACGTTGCGAAATCGGACAATCCGTGCCGCAGCTTTCGAAGGTATGTGTATGGGGAATGCTCCAACCGACCTGCTGTACAATTACCATCGTAGTGTGGCTCGAGGCGGTATAGGAATGACAACTTTGGCTTATGCTTCTGTAACCCGTGACGGCCTTTCGTTCCCGCATCAATTGTGGTTGCGTAAGGAGGTTATTCCCGGATTGCGCCGGATCACCGATGCGATCCACAGCGAGGGTGCAGCGGCCTCGATTCAGATCGGTCACTGCGGAAATATGTCGCACAAAGCCATTTGCGGCTGCCGTCCGGTGGGGGCATCATCTGGAATCAATATCTATTCACCTACATTAGTGCGTGGATTACGTCGTGATGAAATTGTCGAAAAGGCCAAGGCTTTCGGCGATGCGGTGCGGTTGGCCCGTGAAGCGGGATTTGACGCCGTGGAGGTGCACGCCGGGCATGGTTACCTGATCAGCCAGTTCCTCTCGCCCTATACCAACCATCGTAAAGATGAGTATGGCGGTTCGCTCGACAATCGGATGCGTTTCATGCGGATGTGTATCAGCGAGGCATTGGAGGCTGCCGGAGACGGTATGACCGTGTTGGTCAAGACCAATATGCGGGATGGTTTCCGTGGCGGTTTGGAGATCGATCAATGTTTAGAGGTAGCCCGTGAGTTGGAACGTTTGGGAGCGCATGCTTTGGTGCTGAGCGGTGGATTTGTCAGCCGTGCCCCGATGTATGTGATGCGGGGAAGCATGCCGATCCGTTCCATGACCTATTATATGAACCAGTGGTGGCTGAAGTGGGGCGTGCGGATGTTCGGTCGGATGATGGTGCCTTCGGTGCCGTTCAAGGAGGCCTATTTCCTGGAGGATGCGTTGCAGTTCCGCAAGGCGTTGAAGATGCCGTTGGTCTATGTCGGCGGTTTGGTGTCGCGTGCCAAGATCGATGAGGTGCTTGATGACGGTTTTGAATGTGTGGCGATGGCCCGTGCCCTGATCAATGAACCGGATTTTGTAAACCGGATGCGACTCGAGGGTGAGGAGCGTTGCGGTTGTACGCATGCCAATTATTGCATTGCCCGCATGTATTCGATCGAGATGGCATGTCACAAACATTTGACCGATTTGCCCTGTTCGCTCAGGCGTGAGGTTGAAAAGTTGGATGAAAAGGCTTTCGAATAGCTGAAATTGTGGAACTTTAGAACAGAATGCCTGCCGAAACAGGTTCGGAAAAGCGTGTAAGAGGACTTACCTTTGCAAAATCCGACAGCGAGGGCTGGAAGTGAAAAGGATCATGGACGCAGAGATGAAAATAGATCGACCGCAGGGAATGGCATTGGTGACTGGATCCAGTTCCGGTATAGGATTGGCCTATGCCAAGGAGTTGGCCCGACGTGGTTATGACCTGTTGTTGGTGAGCAACGAACAGGAGCGGTTGCAGCAAGTCGCTGATGAATTATCTAAGGCTTTTGGGGTAGGGGCACTGCCGTTGTATATGGATTTGGCACGTCCTGAAGCAGCCCGTGAGTTGTATGACCATTGCAAAAAAGAGCATCTGGAAATTGAGGTGTTGGTGAACAATGCCGGTGTTTTCTTCTTTGACGATCTGACGGAGGTGGCTGCATCTCGTATCGAAACGATGATCATGTTGCATGTCCATACCGTGACCATGTTGTGTCACTATTTTGGAGCGGAAATGCGTCAACAGGGGAAAGGCTATATCCTGAATATGTCGTCGATGTCTGCCTGGACTCCGGCTCCGGGAATTTCCGTGTATGGAGCCAGCAAAAGCTATCTGCGTAAACTCTCCCAAATGTTGCGCTACGAGTTGCGTGGGAATGGGGTGTATGTGACAGCCGTGTGTCCTGGGGCGGTCGCTACGGGACTCTACAACCTTAGTGAAAAGTATCAGCGTCTGGCCCTGCGTCTTGGGGTGATGATGACGCCTGAGAGGCTGGCCCGCAAAGCAATTCGGGCTCTGTTTGCTCATAAAGATTATATTCTGCCGGGAGGAATTAATCGTTTTGTGATCCTGTTACTTTATCTGATGCCCGCCCAAATCATCTATTGGTTGAAAGGACATACCAAACTTTACCGTTATGGCCGTTGAAACGTGTGATAAAACATCACTTGGAGAATCGAGTGCGGCCTATCATTCGGGATGGACGATTGTAACTGGAGCTTCGGGAAGTATCGGAGCGGCTCTGACTGAAGGATTGGCTGCTCAAGGCTATTCGGTCGTGATGGCTTGTCGTAATTTGAAAAAGGCAGAACCTATCCGGCAACAGATCATGGAACGTAGCGGAAACGATCGGATCGTTTTGCGGGAATTGGATCTGGCCTCCCTGTCATCGATAAAGAATTTTATTACCGCATTGCGTCAGGTTGCCATGCCGGTGTCCCGATTGTTGAACAATGCCGGTGTGATGAACGGAACATTCCGTTTAAGCGTAGATGGCCTTGAAGAGGATACAGCTGTCAACTATGTCGCCCCTTATGCGTTGACTTATGGTTTGCTGCCTTTGATGCGAAGAGGGAGCCGAATCATTAATACTGTCTCATGTACATGGCGGATTGGCCGTATCGGTGACCATTATCTGCTGCCTGATCCCGAAAATTTTCATCGGTTCACTACCTATGGTAGTTCCAAATTGGCGTTGGTGCTCTTTACGATGGAGATGGCAAAACGTTTGTCAGGCAGTGGAATTACCATTCAGGCTGCTGATCCGGGTGTGGTCGATACTGCCATGTTAACCATGGGCCGTTGGTTTGATCCGTTGGCTGACCTGTTTTTCCGTCCGTTGGTAAAGACTCCACAGCAAGGAGCGGCAACAGCCTTGAAATTGGCCCTGTCGAATGAGGAGATTGGGGTTAATGGAGCGCTGTGGAGTAATTGTAAGATACGGAAAATTCCTCGTTGGGTTCAAGAACATCCGTATCGTCAGAAATTGATGGAAGATACCAAACTGTGCCTTGAGGGGCATGGGTTGGGATTATTGTGTTTCGGATCGAATAGAGCCGAAGAGAAAAATGTGTAATAAACCTGATACAGTGTTATTCATTATGAAAATGAAAAGAAGTTTGATTATCGCTTTGATGCTATCCTTTGCCATGGGGGTATATGCAAAAGGCCCGGTCAATATTGAAGGGAAAACGGTGCCTTATGTAAAAATCCGCGATTTGCAGAACCAACCGATTGATTTGCCATCTTTGGGCAAAGCGCCCTTGCTGTTGTTTTATGTAGATCCTGATCATGCCGGACAGAACAGCGATTTTATCGAGTATTTGGAGAGTCATCCCATCGGAGGAGATAAAATTGTTGCATACGGTATTGTCAATCTGAAGGATGCGCCCATGTTGCCCAATAGCGTTGTACGCAGCATGATGCGCGCCAAACAGAAGAAAACCGGAGCTGCTATGTACACGGATGTTGATAATTCATTACGTGATGCATGGGGTATGGGTGATGTGAACAATCAGTTTGTGATTATTTTCGTTACGAAAGATCGTAAAGTGGAATTTTTCCGATACGGAGATTTTACGGAGAAAGACAAAGCCGATTTTTGGCGCGTAGTGAACAAGTATAAATAACAATGATTTTGATTATATCAGCAGCGGGAGAAGATCATTTGATCTTCTCCCGCTGCTTTTGTGGTGTGACATTTTGTTAAAATCGATATCCAAAACCGACGGTCAGATACAGGTTGTACATGTCAAAACTGATGCTATGGAAATTCTTTTTGAAGATCGAGTTGGCCGAGCAGGTCAGATCGGTATAGACAGAGAGATGGCGGTATGCTCTCCATTCGGCTCCTACCTGTCCTCCCCAACTGAACCGGCGTAATCCATATCCGAAGTCATAAGAGGCGGATTGCACCTCTATTTTACTGCCGGTGGGATCTCCGTCCCGGATATATCCGTCAAAGGCTGAACCGGTGAAGCTTCCGTCAATACGGTATGAAAAATAGGGGCCGAATTTGATTTCCCAACGTGGCGAAAGCTGGCGTACGGCCAAAATAGGGAGTGTGATATATTCGTTTTGCACACGGGTACGGATTCGTCCGGTATAACGGCCCGTCATGTCTCCGGTCATATCCCCATTTTCGATCATCATGGTCATTTGGTAGTTCTTGACACGTGCTCCGGCATTCATGCCTTTGGTTTCGAAACGGAGACCGGTGGATAGTGCCCATTTCGGTGAAAACCACCGCATGACATTGCCTTCCACACTGAAAAGCATGGTCGGCGAGTATGATTCGATTTTTCGTATCTCTGCTGGCAGAGGAATAGGTGAGGTGCCTCCAATGTTGAAACCGGCCCGAATACGATATTCGTATTTTTTATTGGTCTGAGCCTGTGTGGAGAGACCGAATATCCCAATCAACAGCAATATGATAATTCCGTTTTTTTTACCTTTCATAGTTCTGAAATTTGTGACTATTCATAAATGATCTGAACAGCATCTACGTACAATGTGCTTCCGACAGCTCCTTCAAAATGGGCTCCTCCCTGGCTTGCAGTGAAAACCACAGCCAAATTGTATTTGAAGGCCTGCTGTTTGAGTGGATCGTATGGTTTGTCATACGTGAATTCGATGTCAAATGCCTGATAGGCTGTGCCGGTGGTCTCTTCAAGCGGAACCATGGCACGAGCTACAATGTTGGGAGAGGTAGTGATGTTGCTGCCATCGAGATATTCGACTGCATCGTCTGTTTCATATAGAATTGCATAAATCTGTCCCATATCACGTTGTGCGGGAACCACCTCTTTGCCATTTTTATCGGTTATATTTCCACCTGAGATATACCGATAGTGTCCGATAAAACGTACCGGTTTTTGTTCGAATGGCAGACCGAAATGGGTTGCTCCGAGGGGATTGCTGACTGCGCTGGAACCGTCGAACTTCCCGATAAACAGGTTGCCTGCTGCAATGGGCATACCGACTAATGAACCCCAGAAGCCGGTAGAACGAGTGACCAATTTGGCAGCATATTTTCCCTGATAGGCGTCTGTAGTGGCGAAAGTCGGGAAATCATCAGGTTTTGCAGAGCTGCCTGCAATAAAAGTGTAGCCTGCATTTCCTGAACTCCAGATATTTTGCTCATCGCCGCTGGGTAACAGCTCATATGGCGTTTGGAATTTATCGGTCCGCCAATGTTCGAAATCGTAGAGGGTCGGAATATCGGCTTGTGATACAGAAACCGTATAAACTTTAGACCATTGGCGGTCTTCAGAGGTAACTGTATAGGTTTGTGGAGTTGTGAAATCGCGTGTGGTTCCTGATGCCGGTTCGATCGTTGCACCTGGTGTCAATGTAAATTCCGGTGCCAAAGCTGTAATTTCTGCGCTTCCCGGTAGCAGCATTAGTTGAACCGTATTGTTCGTGATCAAGGGGTCTGATTTGAGGGTTCCTTCAGGGAGAGAACATTGTTCGATATCGGCCTCACTGTTGAGAGGCTCTTTTTTTATGCAGCTGGTCAGGCTAAAGCAGATCAATCCTAAAAGGCAAAATGTGAGAATATTATTTCGCATAAGTTCTGTTTTGATTATACCGGTTTATCCAGTTACGTTGTTACCCTTTTCTTCTCCAATATTGTTTGATTGTTGAAGAAGAGATGTTCTATCGTTTTACATTCAGTTAAACGATGTCCCTTTTAAAATGTTACGATGCCTATATGGAGTGGTGTGTCTGGGCATACCCGATGATGTTTGTTATGTGCTGATTCTCTGTATAGTCATTGTTGTCGCTGATCAAGTAAGTTTATTCGTTTAGCAACTTGATGAGTCGTTGAGGGGGGATCGATCTGTGTGACCTTGTTCAAAATATTTTTGGGGTGATCAGAAGTGTGTAAACCTTTTTCATTTGTTGTCGGAGCAATTCATGGAGTGTGTAGAGCCATGATTGGTTGATATTGTTGTTGAGTCGTGTCTTTTCGTATCTTTGGCAAATCAAAATTCTTTGCAGTTATGGAAAAGTTCAGAGCTGTACGTCGCAAGGATCGTACCTGGGACGCTCTTTCCGCACGAAAATTGTTGGAACAGGGTGAATATGGTTTCTTGGCTATGTGTAGTGAGTCAGGTTATGGATATGGTTTGCCATTGAGTTATGTGGTCGATGGGGAGCATATCTATTTTCATTGTGCACCAGAAGGAGAGAAACTCGATGCCATTCGAGCCAACGGACGCGTGAGTTTTTGTGTTGTTGGGCAAACGCAGGTTATTCCACAACATTTTACTACGGCCTATCAGAGTGTGCATCTTTTCGGACACATCGCTGAGGTGCAGTCAGAAGAGGAGCGTTTACATGCTTTAAGACTTTTGGTGCGCAAGTACAGCCCGGATTATGTGGAGATCGCCGAAAAATACATTGCAGGCTCCTTCCATCGAACCAACGTGTTGCGTCTCGATATAGAACACATGAGCGGGAAATGTAAACGAGTCCCGCCGCAGCATTGATTCTCGGTGGGGAATTGAAATATTCGAGTCGTAAAGTGCTGCTTAGATAAGAAGTACAGCTGGAATGAGAGCGTTATGGAGAATGCGCTGAACGTTCCCTGGGGAGGAAAAGAACTGGATAAGCTATATAGATTTCAAAAGTTTTTGCGCTACGGTCTGGTTCAGATGGATGTTTTTTTGAGTAAGTGTTATTGTATCATAAAAAAGCAGGAGGGGTCCAAAGTCCCCTCCTGTTTTTTTAAAAGTATGTCTAAAGCTTGTTTAAGTTTCCGTGTTAATTAGCTGATGATCGTTATTTCGTTTCGAGACCGATCTGTTCGCGTAAGTAACCCGCAATGCCATGTTCCATCGAGTGACGGTGATAATCGGCAATATGGCCTGACCAGTCATTGGTGGTTTGATCACCTGCACGAGTTTGGTTATATTGGGTAACCTCACGATCGTAATCTGCCAACAGCGGCTTCATCTCTTCATCTGTGCTGTAGTGATTGTGATGAATAACAGTGGGTTGTGGTAATTTGGGTTTTAGGTCTGGCATCTCGCGTGGGTAGCCGATAGCCAATCCGCAAACGATGGATACTCCCTCGGGTAAGCCCAGCATATCAGAAAGTTTCCGTGGATCTGCCGTGCGGGTATATCCAATGCAGCAGCAACCTAATCCGAGTGATTCGGCTACTGTGACAGCACTCATCATCGCCAGAGATGCATCAATCACCCCGACCGTGTAGCCGTCGATTGTGGACTCGAAAGCTGGGGTCTCTTCTCCGTGCAGTGCAGCTGCTACACGCAGTTTGTGAAAATCGGTGCAGAAAACCAAAAAATGAGAGCAGGTCTTGATCTGTTTCTGGTTGGTAATTTCATAAATCTGCTCTTTGAGCGGCTGGTCATCAATGACGATGACTGAAAATTGTTGCCCGTTATAGCTGGTCGGAGTGTTGCGGATCGCATCATAGATCTGCTGCATCTTCGCGGGCTCTACCTTTATACGCTCGTAACGGCGGATCGACCTCCGTTCAAGCAATGATTCTTGTACACTTTTCATGGTCTCTTGTTTTGCGTCAGGCACGACCGGTTACATAGCTATGCCTGTTTTATTCATCTACTGCAAATATAACGTATTATCTGTTCCCGATCTTGTTTATTGTTGGCCTGTTAATAAAATCGTGCCGAAAATTTTATTCAGTTTCAAATGACCTTGGGAGGGGGCCTTCCTCCGGTCCTTACTACAAAGTCTATTCCTGCAAGTTTAGTAGATACTTACCAGACTTGCTGTGATCTATGTTAAGTGTAAGATCTCTATCGAGTGGTAGTGCGTACTCTGATTTTGTTATATCCGTTTTGTTGTAGTCGGCTTTAGTCTCTTGGGGAGTGTTGTGTTGAAAGCAATGAGGTTAAGAAGGGTAGGAGGAGTCGCATCGACCGAAGACAGCCTCTGGAGAGAAAGTAAATAGAGTGGAGGCTCCTTAATGTTTGGCGGCGAAAGGTTGTGTTTGGTGCGCGATGTGAAAAAATAAAGGCCGTCACAATGGACGGCCTTATAAAAGGTTAGCTCACAAAGCAGATTAAGCCTGAGCGTCTTGTGCTTCTTTGAGACTTTGCCATACAAGGGCAGAAGCTCCCAGTACCGCAGCGTTTTTGCCATCGATGCCTGAAGGTAACAACTTCACTTTGTTGCGGAAGATGGCCAACAGGTTCTGTTCCATGTATTTCTTAGTCGGCTCGAAGATATATTTGCCGGCTTTGGCCAGTCCACCGAAGAGGAAGATTGCTTCAGGACTGGTCAGGGCAACAGCGTCTGCCAATGCCTCACCAAGCAATTTGCCGGTATATTCATATGCTTCGATAGCGATTGGATCGCCATTCAAAGCAGCTTTAGTGATCATTTCGGCTGTCAGATCATCATAAGAGATGCGACGGAATTCGCTATCCTCGATGTGGTCGGCCAACAGTTTGAACACGGTACGTTTGATTCCGGTTGCCGAAGCGTAGGTCTCCAAGCATCCTTTACGTCCGCAACCGCAGATACGACCGGTTTTGTTAACTACAACGTGGCCCAGCTCACCGGCAAAACCGTCATGACCGTAGATCAGTTTGCCGTTGGCAACGAAACCGCTTCCGAGGCCAGTACCCAATGTAACCACCAAAAAGTCTTTCATGCCTTTGGCACCGCCATAAACCATCTCACCGACGGCTGCAGCATTGGCGTCATTGGTGATGATTACCGGAACAGTGGGGAAGTAACGTTTGATCTTTTCAACGATGTTCAGCACACCTTTCCAAACCAGGTTCGGAGCGAATTCGATCGTTCCGGTGTAGTAGTTGCCATTGGGTGCACCGATGCCGATACCCACCAATTCAACATCGTCGCCTGCCCGTTTGAGCAGAGACTGAATGCCGATATAAAGCTCTTCGATGTATTGATCGAAATCGGGATAATTACGAGTTGGGAAAACACCTTCACAGATGATCTCACCCTGCTCGTCAACGAGACCGTAAACGGAGTTGGTTCCTCCGATATCTACGCCTACAGCTACTTTTTTCATGGTAGAGTCAGTATGGTATTTTTAAATTATTTTATTAAAACAACAATCAAATTTACGAAAAAAATCGGGCCCGTCAATAGTTATGTCTCGAATCGGTTTATTTTTTTAACTTTGTAGGTCCTGTTTTGGAGGACTTTTAATCTGCAAAAGCTATGTATTCGCTTCAGGAATTGATATCGATGAGCGAGCGGGAGTTGAGTTTGATCAGTTATCCACCCCGTCCCGCAGGATTGTATGAACCGATTCGTTATGCACTGGCCGAAGGTGGTAAAAGAATTCGACCGGCACTGGTTATGATGGCCTGCAATCTATTTACGGAGACGGTAACGGTGGCCAAACCGGCTGCTTTAGCTGTCGAATTGTTCCACAATTTCACCTTGTTGCACGACGATATTATGGACAATGCCGATACCCGTCGGGGAAAACCCTCGGTCCATAAAAAGTGGGGAGCCAATACGGCAATTCTTTCCGGAGATGCCTTGTTGATTTGTGCATACAAACAGTTGGCCCGAAGCGAAGAGCGTGTTTTGCCGAAATTGGTTGAGGTCTTCAACGAGACGGCATTGGGGGTTTGCGAAGGACAGCAGTACGATATGGATTTCGAAACCCGCAACGATGTGACGGTGGATGAGTATCTGAAAATGATCGAGCTGAAGACGGCGGTTCTTCTGGCCGGGGCTCTGAAACTTGGTGCAATTTGTGGAGGGGGAGATGAGATTGAAACCGATCTGCTCTACAAATATGGAATCAATGTCGGTCTGGCATTCCAGCTGCAAGACGATCTGCTTGATACTTATGCTGATCCTGAGGTGTTTGGAAAGCCGATTGGAGGAGATATTCTCGAAGGGAAAAAGACCTATTTGCTGACCAATGCCATGAAGCGTGCGGATGATCCGACTCGGCTTCGTTTGCAGCAGTTGATTGCGGACAAGACGATGGATCCGGCTGAGAAAATTGCACAGGTTCGTGCTATTTATGATTCGCTTGGTATCCGGGAGTTGACCGAGCAGGCGATCAAATCCTATTTCGATAAGGCGTATCTGGTTTTGGATGCGATGGAGGTGGCTCCTGAGCGGTTGAAACCTCTCAGAACGTTGACCGAAGGACTGCAAGGTCGTCGTAAATAGGTGCTGATTTGACAGCAACTTGTGTAATCTGTTGTTGTAATAGGAAAAATTGAAGATGGAGTTTAAACGCAGCGATATTGAGATTATGGCGCCGGTCGGCTCTTATGAGTCGTTGCAGGCGGCGATCCATGCTGGTGCCGATTCGGTCTATTTCGGAGTCGGTCAATTGAATATGCGTTCTCGTTCGGCTGTCAACTTTACTTTGGATGATCTGGCCCGAATCGTGGCGATTGCTCGTGAACATGGGGTTAAGACCTATTTGGCGGTTAATACTCTGCTTTACGATGAGGATTTGCCCGCTATGCGGCAGACCATGGACCGGGCAAAGGCGGAAGGGATTTCGGCGGTGATTGTTTCCGATCAGGCGGGAATCCTTTATGCCCGTTCGATTGGGTTGGAGGTACACATTTCGACCCAGCTGAACCTCTCCAATTTGGAGTCGGTAGCTTTTTATGCACAGTTTGCTGATGTAATGGTGCTGGCACGTGAACTGTCTATCCCTCAGGTGCGTGCCATCTATGACGGCATTCGTGAACGGGATATCCGTGGACCGCATGGAGAGCTGGTACGGATCGAGATGTTTGCACACGGGGCGCTGTGTATGGCTATTTCGGGCAAATGCTACCTGAGCCTGCACGAAAACGGCTGTTCAGCCAATCGCGGGGCTTGCCGCCAGCTGTGTCGCCGCTCCTATGAGGTGCGTGATCGGGATAACGGTAACGAACTGGTGATCCAGAACCACTATATTATGTCGCCCAAAGACCTCTGTACGGTTGATTTCCTCGATAAGTTCCTCGGCGCAGGGGTGCGTGTGCTGAAGATCGAGGGCCGTGCCCGTTCAGCAGAGTATGTCAAACGGGTTGTGGAGTGTTACGATGAGGCGTTGCGAGCCCTTGAGGCGGGAACCTATACCCCCGAATTTGCTGCCGGTCTGAAAGAGCGGTTGGCAACCGTATTCAACCGGGGATTCTGGGGCGGTTACTATATGGGCGCCCGTGTGGATGAGTGGAGTGGAGTATATGGCTCTGCGGCTACTAAACGCAAAGTCTTTGTGGGAAAGGTGACTAACTATTTCAAGAAGATTGGCGTAGCGGAAATTTGGGTTGAGGCTGCTCCATTAAGTGTGGGGGATGAAACCTTTATTGTCGGTGAGACAACCGGTGTGGTAGAGTTCCCGACCGAGGAGATTCGTGTTGATGAAAAGCCGGTTCAGACCGCTCCGCAAGGGGTATTCTGTTCCGTTAAGGTGCCGTCACCCATTCGTCGGGGCGATAAACTGTACAAGTTTGTTAGCGCCGATCAGGTTGAAACGCAGCAATAGCATTGGCCTGGCCCTGCAACTGTGTGGGGGGAAAAGATCGCGGGCGTGATGTGCATAAAGTATTTGCCGTGTCCGACGATCACTGGCCACAGGATGATCTCCAATGATGCGAATGCAAATATGTAGTAGTCGTTGAGCTGTCTGAGCATAAAAATGTGGAGGATCCCGCTGAAAACGGGATATTTTCCTGGCCGATCAATCCATTTTGTTGACTTGGATGGGTGGCATACTGTCCAGGTGGATGAAGGATGATAGGAATAAATTGGTTCGCCTGAGTAGTACGAGACTTTGAAAGGTTGAACTATTGCGCGCGATCGGGCAATGTGTTCCGGTGAATGGATCGGTTGCGATTGCAAATAGTGGCGTGGTTGTTTGCGTGAGTTAATTTGCTGTTGCAGACGAACCGTTTGGTGAAATTTTCGGGGGGAGAAAACTTCATTGATCCTCCATTTGATAACTGAATTAATAAAAGTAACGATGTCGAACCACAAGGCCGGAGGCGGCCCCTTGAGCAAAATCAAGATTGGCAATGCCATCTATCCGATCCTGATCGGCCTGGCCGTTGTGGGTTGGATGTTGTGGCGGGATTTCAATCCCGAAGTCTTTGCCAATATTACCTTCTCGTGGACAACCGTTGGATGGCTGTTGTTGACGGTGCTGTTTATGTTTGGCCGGGATATCGGCTACATCATCCGGATCCGGGTGTTGAGTGGTGGTGAATTGTCGTGGTTGCAGGCCTTTCGGGTCATCATGCTGTGGGAGTTTACCTCGGCCATTACTCCGTCGGCTGTCGGTGGTACCAGTGTAGCCATCATCTATGTTCACAAAGAGGGAATCAGTGTCGGTCGCAGTTCGGCAATCGTCATGCTTACCTCCTTCCTCGATGAGATCTATTTTATCGTGATGTTCCCGCTGCTGGTGCTGATTGTCGGAGTGGATCGTCTTTTTGATATTGCTCAGCATGGAGGCGTGATCGCTCAGGGATTGATGACCTTTGCACTGATCGGGTATGCACTCAAATTTGCTTTTGTCTGTGTGCTCTCGTATGGCCTGTTTGTAAATCCACGCGGATTGAAATGGCTCCTGTTGAAGATCTTTAAGATGCGTTGGTTGCGGCGCTGGTATCGGGCCGTCGAAAGGGTCGGAACCGACATTATCCTCTCTTCGCATGAGATCAAACGGGCCGGATGGCGTTTCTGGCTGAAGGCTGTCTCCTCTACCTTCCTCTCATGGAGCTCGCGCTATTTGGTGGCCAATGCGTTGATTATGGCATTCTTTGCTGTCAGTGATCAATTCCTGTTGTTCGCCCGTCAGCTGGTGATGTGGATCATGATGTTGGTGATGCCGACCCCGGGTGGAAGCGGTTTTGCTGAATACGTCTTTTCAACCTATTGCAGCGATCTGATTGAGGTACCGGTGGCTATGCAGCTCGGCGCTGCGGCACTGATCGCCGTACTGTGGCGTTTGATCACCTATTATCCCTACCTGATCGCTGGAGCCATTATCTTCCCGCGTTGGATCAAACAAAAGTTCGGCCGAAACAAAATTTAATGGTTGCGTTTGCGTTTCAAAAGAGATGTTGTTGATAAAAAAATAATAAGTACTCGATCCGAGATGCAGCTTTTTGCATAGAGACGAGTATTTTTACTAACATGAAGTTTTCACGGAAAATATGGGTGTCCGCTACGGTCGGACTGGTAGTGATTGCAGGTGTGGTCGTGTGGCTGTTGTGTCGGGATGTCCAGGTGCCTGACGAAGAGATTGTAGTCGAAGAGGAACCGGTTGAACTGCTCTATGGAATCCCCAAAGACCAATACAATATCAGCGAAGGTGAATTTGTCAGCGGAGAGACGATCGGAGCTCTGTTGGGAAAATATGGAGTCGGAGCTGCAAAAGTCGATTCGATTGCCCGTGCCGCAGAACCTGTCTTCAGTATGCGCAACCTGCGAGCTGGACATCCCTATGTGATTTTCCAAACGCGTGATTCCATCGCTCCGAAATTGGCCTATTTCGTTTACGAGGCATCAGCAATCGATTATTTGGTGATCGACCTGACAGACAGTATTCGTGTGTATAAAGCCGAAAAGGATGTGACGGTGGAACGCCGCAAAGGAACGGCAACAATCACCTCTTCGTTGTGGAACAGTATGTTGGCCAACGATATGAGTCCTGCGTTGGCGATGGAACTTTCCGATATTTATGCCTGGAGCATCGACTTCTTCGCTTTGCAGCCGAATGATAAATTTACCGTAATCTACGAGCAGCGATATGTAGATACCACCGAGGTGGGCTTCGGTAAAATCTGGGGGGCACGTTTCGAACACGATGGCAAAGTCTATTATGCCATTCCGTTTGTGCAAAATGGGAAACTGGATTATTGGGACGAAAAGGGGAACAGTTTGCGTAAAGCACTGTTGAAAGCTCCGTTGAAATACTCGCGAATCAGTTCGCGTTTCTCCAATTCACGTCTCCATCCCGTGTTGCGCATTCGTCGTCCACACCATGGTGTCGATTATGCAGCACCGTCAGGAACACCGGTTTATGCCATCGGTGATGGTGTGGTGATCTATAAAGGTTGGAGTGGAGGCGGTGGAAATACGCTGAAGATCAAACATAACGTTGGTTCGTTAACCTCGGGGTATTTGCATTTGAAAGCATATGCCAAAGGAATTTCAAAGGGTACTCGTGTGAAACAGGGTGATCTGATCGGTTATGTAGGGGCGACGGGATTGGCGACCGGACCGCATTTGGACTTCCGTATCTGGCGGGGTTCTACTCCGATTGATCCGCTGAAGGTGCCATCCGAACCGGCCGAACCGATCAAAAAAGAGAACCTTGCAGCGTTTGAAAAAGTCAAAGCGCGTATCATGGCCGAATTGGATGGCCAGATTGCTGACAGTTTGAAATTGACCTCAACCGAATTTGATTCGTTATGCAATCCAGTTCAGACACCGGTAGCAGCACCCCAAAGTGCGCAGAAACCGCAACAATCGACCGCCAAGAAATAACACCAGTCGATTCGCGTATCATTGGGTTTATCAAGCGTCACCATGTGCTGACTTTGGCTACTACGATTCATGATGAGCCCCACTGTTCGTCACTTTTTTACGCCTATCTGCCTCAACGAAATCTGTTTGCAGTCACCTCGTCCGATAAAACGTGGCACGTAGAACAGTTGCGGCAAAATTCCCGTGTAGCTGCGGCCGTAGTGTTGGAGACCAAACTGGTGGGTAAAATCCAAGGATTGCAGATCCGGGGCCGAATGTATCGACCTGTAGGGGAGGAGTTAGCTGCTGTAAAAAAAGCCTATTTGTTGCGATTCCCTTATGCGGCTGTGATGGATCCCGAAATGTGGGTTATTGCACCCGATTATTTGAAGTTGACCGATAACCGGCTCGGTTTTGGAACCAAATTGTTGTGGGAGGCATCGTCAGTAAAATCTGAACAGACAAAATGAACAAAACCATAAAGCTCCCGACGGAGCATGTACAACCCAACGTGCAGAGATTAACCGGTCAACGCATTGCCGTAACCGGTGGTACCGGGATGGTAGGAAGCCATTTGGTGGCTGAATTGTTGAAGTTGGGATGTCGGGTCAAATTGTTTGTACGCCCGGGTGGTGGCTTCGGCCAGTTAGAAAAACGTTTGCAACAGTTGCAGACAGCACAGTATGCCGACCAACTGGAACATTGCGAAGTGCCGTTGAATAATCCGTTGGAACTGGGCGAGGCGTTGCAAAATATTGATGTGGTGTTCAACTGCGCTGCACGCGTATCCTTCGAGCCCGATGAGCAAGAGCAGATTATTATCTCCAATACGGAGATTGCTACACAGGTGGCGCTTGCCTGTCTTGAAAGCAAGGTCGGATTGCTGGTTCATGTCAGTTCGGTAGCCACGCTCGGCTCTCCAAAGCCGGGATGTGACGAGGTAACCGAGTCGTGCGAACTCACCTCGTTGAAAGAACGTTCCCCGTATAGTGTCAGCAAGTTTTTTGCAGAAAATGCGGTGCGTCGTGCTGCTTTGCGCGGCTTACGCACGGTTGTCGTCAATCCTTCGGTCATCATAGGTGAAGGAGATTGGAACCGTGGAAGCGGTTTGCTAATTTCTACACTGGTCTCCAAAGGGACTCCAGCCTATCCATCTGGTGTGATGGGGTATGTCGATGTGCGGGATGTGGTGCAGGCGATGCTCCTGCTGGCAGTTTGCGACGGGGCCGTTGGCAAACGATTCATCCTGTCGGGAGGAAACCTCTCCTATAAAGAACTCTTTACCATGATCGCGAAAGCGGTCGGACGCCGTCCGCCGTTGATTCCTGTCGGAAGTGGTGCATTGCACACTCTGGCTCACATTCAAAAAATATTTGGAGCCGAACAGTTGAATGATACGTTGATTCACGTGGCGATTGACCAGGTGCGTTACGATGGCTCCGCTGTTTGTCGGTTGACCGGTATGCACTACACGCCGCTCGATGAGACGATTAATAGTGTGGTAAAACAGTACCTGCAGGATCGGGCTGATAAAAAATAAGCATTCATAACATACAACTATGAAACAGGTAGCTGTCATCATTGTGGCAGGTGGTAAGGGGGAAAGGATGGGATCTGCCTTGCCCAAACAATTTTTACCGCTGGCAGGACGTCCGATTCTGATGCATACCATTGAGCGTTTTGCAACGGCGCTGCCTGGCTGTCGTATTGTGGTGGTGTTGCCTCATGATCGACACACATTTTGGCAAAGCTTGTGTGTTGAGCATGGTTTTACTTTGCCTCATCGGGTGTGTGATGGAGGTGCGACTCGTTTCGAATCGGTCCGAAACGGCTTGGCTGAAATTGGTGACGCTGAAGTGATCGCAGTACATGACGGCGTGCGTCCATTGGTCACATCTGAACTGATTAGAAGGGTGGTAGAGGCAGCCGAGCAGTCCGGTGCAGCCATTCCGGTGGTGTTGCCAAACGATTCGTTGCGAGAGATTGAATTGGAGGGAGAGAGCCGGATTGTGGATCGAAGCCGTTATCGTATGGTGCAGACTCCACAGGTGTTTCTCCGTTCAGTCTTGTTGGAGGCTTACCGGCAACCCTACAATAATGCCTTTACTGATGATGCCAGTGTGGTAGAATATGTCGGAGGAACCATCACGCTGTGTGAAGGTGATTATGCCAATCTCAAAATTACTACGCCGACCGATTGTCTGATTGCCGAGGTGTTGATGAAGCGACAAAGTGAAAGTCTGGCATAGCATTATGCATGACAAGATTTCGAATAGATAGGAGCTTTTGGACAAGACTTTTTGAAAGGCTAATATGCAATAAAGAAGAGGAGCAGTTGGATAGAGATAATCCGCTGCTCCTCTTCTTTATTTTTACGATCAAAAGATGGGGCTATCTTGATTAACCCCTCCCTTGTATGATTGAAACGCAAGTTATTGTTCAACTGGTTGGTGCATTCCTGCCATTAACAGATTATTGTCTTTAGCATATTTTAAATAGTGTGTGCGGGTCTGAATAGCAGCTTCCGGATCCATGTCGTATGCCGCGCAGTATTCCGGATGTGGTAACTGCAACGCTGCACCATGAACCAAATCCCCTACGATAAGAAAACCACCCACTTGATATACAGTGTGACCGGGAGTATGGCCGATGGCCTCCATCGCCACTATGTTAGTAGGTAATGTGTCTCCATATTCGAACAGGTGTAACCGATCTTGGTATGCTGTCATGGTACGGGTAACTTGTGCCTTTTTCTCTTCCGGCATCTGCATCCAGCCGTCATACTCAGCCCGGGCTGCATAAACCTCGGCATTTGGGAAAACCACGCTGTCTTCCTTCATCATACCTCCAATATGGTCACCGTGAAAATGTGTCAGATAAATGTAGTCGATGTCGGTAGGGGATAGGCCAGCGGCAGCCAATCCGGGAATCAAACGACTGTCTGGTGCGCCGACTCCCGTGTCAAACAAAATGTATTGGCCGTTGGTCTCCAACAAAAAGGTGCTGATAGATGCCAGAACGCCATTTTGAATGTCCAGACTGTCGATTAACGGTAGAGGAAGTTCGCCAAACAGACTCAAAGGCATGATACGCTCCTTGGCATTATCTCGAATCCATATTAACTGTAAACTGTCCTTGACGGTAGTGTCGGTAGTGACAAAAGCCATAGTCTCTTGAATGTTTTTAGTCTCTTTTTGAGAGGTATTTCCACAACTGCTGCACAGCAAAGCCAAAATGGCTCCGACTAATAAATATTTCTCTGTTTTCATGGATGTTGACCTGAATTTTCTCTCTTGGTCATAAAAATACGAAAAATTTACGTATAGGTATGAATATGCTGATGCGATGTGCGCCAAAGGCAGGTGTTGCGACTTGTTCAAATACGAAAATGTCTTTATCAATAAGAGATAGAGATAATTTTCTTTTTGTTGATATGAGCCTTGATTATTAAGTGTTTGCACGGGAATCGTGTCACGGACTGTAGCTATTTACGCAGAGCGGTATCAACCAGCGTTTGAATATGGATGATTTGTAGATCTACAGACTTTGGGGGGGCTGAGTCGAGAAAAGAGATTGTTTCTTGTTATAAACCGTCCAGCATTGTCCTCATTCAGTTATGGTGTTTTATCTTTATTAAAGACGGTGTGTGAATGAGAAAATAATTTGAGATTTCGGAAAAGTGCATGAGCAAACTGTATTATGACAATCATGCAAAATGTAACAGTATATCCAAAAATGCTTTTGGATATACTGTTATATTGCCAATTTACAACGGCATGTTGCCGTGTTTTTTATGAGGATTGCTGCGGATCTTATTGTGGGTCATCTCAAGTGCCTGGATCAGTTTGAATCGAGTCTGTCGGGGCAGGATGATCTCGTCAATATATCCGTTTTCAGCGGCTTGATAAGGAGTAGCAAAATTGGCAGTATATTCTTTCAACGCTTCGGCTTTTTGTGTTGCGTCAGCGTTCCGGTAGAGAATATTGACCGCACCCTGTGCCCCCATAACGGCAATTTCAGCCGTAGGATAGGCCAGATTGACATCGGATCCGGTCTGTTTGCTCGACATCACGATATAGGCCCCTCCGTAAGCTTTGCGAAGAATTAGCGTAATTTTAGGCACCGTCGCTTCTACGTAGGCATAGACGATTTTGGCCCCGTGGCGGATGATCCCGTTGTGCTCCTGGACGCAGCCCGGAAGGAACCCCGGAACATCTTCCAATGTAATAATCGGAATGTTGAAGCAGTCGCAGAATCGGATGAAACGGGCAGCCTTGTCCGAAGCGTCAATATCGAGCACTCCGGCCAGGTAAGCAGGTTGATTGGCAACGATACCCGCTGTTTTGCCACCCAACCGGACAAAGCCGATGACGACGTTTTTGGCAAAGTGGGGCATGATCTCGAAAAAGTAGTGGTCATCGGCCACCGATTCGATCAACTCTTTTACATCGTAGGGGAGATTCGGATCGGCCGGAATTAACGTTTCGAGCCTTTCATCTTCTCGATGGATATCGTCCAGGCAGGGGCGTGCCGGAGCATCCTCAAGGTTGTTGGCGGGCAAAAAGCTTAACAGCTCCCGAATACCCATCAATACCTCTTCTTCGGTCGAACCCATGAAATGAGCCACTCCGCTTTTGCTGTTGTGAGTATATGCCCCTCCGAGCTCCTCTTTCGATACCTCTTCGTGTGTCACAGCTTTGACGACATCGGGACCTGTAACAAACATGTGGCTCTTTTCTTTGACCATAAAGATGAAATCCGTCAAGGCGGGCGAATAACATGCACCTCCCGCGCATGGGCCAAGAATGGCGGATATTTGTGGAATGACTCCGGAGGCGATGGTGTTTTGGAAAAAGATGTTGGCATATCCGGTCAGACTGTCCACTCCCTCCTGGATGCGGGCTCCGCCCGAATCGTTCAGGGCGATGATGGGAGCTCCGTTTTTCAGGGCCATCGTTTGCACCTTGACGATCTTTCCTGCATTGGTGATACTCAATGAGCCTCCGAATACAGTAAAATCATAGGCATATACGTAAACCGGACGACCATTGATCTTCCCATAGCCTGATACGATCCCATCTCCAGGGATTTTGTTTTGTTGCATGTCGTAATGGGCACAGCGATGTGTGACAAATTTGTCGAATTCGACAAAGGTGCCTTGATCAAGTAACATTTCGATACGTTCCCGGGCTGTCATACGACCTGCCTTGTGTTGTTTTTCTACTTTGTCTGTTCCGCCTCCTGCTTCCGCAGCCTGATTCCGACGGGTAAATTCTTCGTATGCTGGATTATTATTCATGATCTTTTGCGTTAGTTGTTGTTTCAAGTCTGATAAGCGGTTGTCCCGATGCAACTGAATCGCCTTCCGAAACCAATATGGTGCCGATGGTACAGTCTCCTACCACATTCAGATTGCTTTGCATCTTCATGGCTTCAAAGACAACGAGAGTGTCTCCTTCTTTGACCTGATCGCCTGGATTGACCAAAATTTTGACGATCTTTCCGGGCATCGGAGCAACAATAGTATCCTCCTGTCGCACATCTTCTTTCCGGCGTGAGCGTATGTATTTCTCTTGTGCATCGACAATTTCGACCTCGTATGAGTTGAATCCTTGACGAACTGTGTAACTACGACCGTTGTCAGAACTGGACAATTCCATGTTGAATGAGCGGCCATCATGGATCAAGGAGCATATTCCGTTGTCTGTGACGACAACATTAATTTCATAGATCCGATCATCTACACTGATGCGTACGAAATCTTTCTCTTTGCTGAGTAGTTGGATTTGAGCGGTTCGTTTCCCAATAGTCATTTCCATAGTTCTCTCCTGTTTAAATCCCTAATACCCCTTTTCGTTTGCCAAATTCTCGCCAGCGGTTCGATGGATCAGCGGAAGTAGAGGATGTTGATGAACCTCCGCTCTTCTCTAAAAGATTCAGGTAATCGATATGTGCTGCAATTAGTGCCAGATTTTCCAACTCTTCTGCCTGCTCATCGCTGGGGTGATTGGTACAGCAGTAGTCGGCAATTGCCTCTCCGTTTTGTTCTAAAAATGCGGTGTTGTAGTCCCCGTTCACAAAATCCGGCATGTGTAGAATCGCATTCAGGTAGGCGATATTGGTTGTAACACCTGTAATTTTGTATTCGTCCAATGCTCTGCACATTCGTTCGATAGCATATTCACGTTTTACGGCATGGACAATCAATTTCGAAATCATCGGGTCGTACCAAATCGGAATTTCATAACCTTCGTAGATGTATCCGTCGATCCGAATCCCCAAACCATTGGGCTCGGTGAGCTGACAGACCACTCCAGGCGCCGGCATGAAGTTGTTTTCCGGATCTTCGGCACATACACGACATTCAATGGCATGACCACGCTGAACGATATCGGTCTGTTTATACTGCAAAGGCTGTCCCGCAGCAATAAAAATTTGTTCCTTGACTAAATCGAGCCCGATGACCTCTTCGGTGACGGGATGTTCCACTTGCAGTCGGGTGTTCATCTCTAGGAAATAGTAGTTCCCTTGTCGGTCCACCAAAAACTCGATCGTCCCGGCACCGACATAACCGACCGCTTTGGCTGCAGCGACAGCCGTTGCCCCCATGCGTTGCCGCAATTCGTCCGTCAAAAAGGGCGAAGGACTCTCTTCGATCACCTTTTGATGACGGCGTTGGATGGAGCACTCCCGATCGTACAGATGGATTATGTTACCCTGCTTATCTCCTAAGATCTGAAACTCGATGTGATGTGGCTCTTCGATGTATTTTTCGATATAGACCGTTGCATCGCCAAAAGAGGCTAATGCTTCGGAACGGGCCGTCTCGTAGGCACTGCGGACCTCTTCGAGTGTTCGGATCAGCCGCATGCCTTTGCCTCCACCGCCGGCAGCCGCTTTGAGAATCACCGGAAATCCGATCTGTTGGCACAAGCTTTCGGCATCGGCTGCAGAGTCCAGTTGTCGTTCAATGCCCGGAACAACCGGAACGCCAGCGGCAATCATCGCTTCACGAGCAGCAATCTTATCTCCCATCTGCTCGATGGTTTCGGCACGTGGGCCGATAAAGGCGATGCCTGCTGATTCACACATACGGGCCAAGTGTGAATTCTCGGAGAGAAAGCCGTATCCCGGATGAAGTGCATCTGCACCGCAAGCTCGTGCAACAGCTATGATTTTTTCTACATTTAAATAGCTTTCTTGAGATGAGGCAGCGCCAATATGGTAGGCTTCGTCCGCCAGCAGCACATGTTTGGCCATGCGGTCTGCATCGGAATAGAGAGCTACAGTGCCGATCCCCATCTCACGACAGGAGCGTATGATTCTGACGGCGATTTCGCCACGGTTGGCAATCACTACTTTCTTGAACATATGTGTGGATTTGGTTGAACATGATGGCGGTAGATCGGATTGGTTCCATACAGGTAAAACGAATCCTTGATGGTGTGCAAACATTCGCTGCACAGACATCCATCGTAGTTTTCCGCAATAAAAGCACGTTGAGCAGCATCCAATGAGATGCGCGTGCAATGACAATCCATAATGGATTCGTGCAGGCACGTAAAACGTCTCCTGCAACGAGGACATACTTTCTCCATCGCAACAAATACAATGAGCCAAGCGATCTGTCTTGGGGACAGAATAATTCGACTTCTGAAAAAATGATTAAATGTTTCGTCACTTTTACGCCTAACCCTCGAGGCGAAAAAATGGTACATGAACTGGCAGGTCTTCTGACTGACTCCCGTCCTGATGCCTTCCCGACCGAAAGGTCAGTGGCCATGCAGATGGTTTCAGGACGTTGATTGGAGCTTCACAGCAGCGGGACTGTCCGGGATTTGCACCCGATTCCCTTTTATTGTCTTTTCGTGAATGCGAAATGACAAACCAATTCTGCGATAAAGATAGGAAATTACTTAAGTTTTTTACAAACTTTTTTGTGGCTTTTTGCGTGGTTTGTTTTGCAATATTTTGGTTTTTAGATTGTTACTTGGAGGGTTGTTGTTTGATAGCCACAAAATTGTTCCGTGTGGTTAGTTGCTTGCTATCGAAAGGATTATAGCAGGACAGGAAGTAAAGTGGCGGAAATAGGCTGAATAAGGGAAAAATAGTAACATAAGCCAATAAGTGAGCAGGAGAGAGCAGGAGTGGTACGAGGTGGAAAAGAAAGACGGGGTGGTGTTGGCGAAGGCAGTGATAAAAGAAGAGAAGGGTAGGGTCGGTGGGGACTTAGTTTGTGAAGATTTGAGAACAGAGTAACGTGTAAGGCGATTCTTTATTGTTTACGGGATTACTGCACTGAGCAGGGGGAAAGGCCTACAAGTGTGGACGTAGTATCTGCACGGTAAAAGTGCGACTATGAGGAAGTAGGAGCCAAGGAAACCCGGGGGGCAGGATGTCGGCTCGGATAGTTGTAGGGAGCGGAAGTGCAGCGGATAATTCGAAAGATTGCAGGCGCTTTTTCACTGCAGCGAAGTAACAGTCCATGACGGCCGGATTACCGATCGGGTATCCCTTCTGATCGTTAGGGGCGAGCCGGTTTGTTGTAGCATGTTGGATATTCTGATCGCGATTATTTATTATAAAGGATTGTGTCCGTCCTTGCCGCTCTATCCGATAATAAAAATAGCAGGACGCTTATGAATGTCGGGCTTGGGTTGTTTGCGCCATTCGTCGATCGTTCGGGTACGAATCAGTTGATCGGGTTGCAGCAGGTCAGCAGCCACGGTCAGGCGAGTCTGCGAACGACAAGTAGCCAGAAAATCATCGAACAACTTCAGGTTGCGATAAGGCGCTTCAATAAAAATTTGCGATTGATGTTCGCTTTGAGCCCGGCTTTCGAAATGGCGGATAGCTTTGTTGCGGTCGGGCTGTTTGATCGGCAGATATCCATTGAAGGCGAACGACTGCCCGTTGAGTCCTGAAGCCATCAGTGCCAGCAGAATGGAAGAGGGTCCTACCAGCGGAATAACCTCAATACCATGCCGATGTGCTAATGCTACTGCATCGGCTCCGGGATCGGCTACTCCCGGTAATCCCGCTTCGGAAAAAAGCCCTGCATCGACACCCTGCAACAACGGTGCGAAAAGCGCGGAAACCTCCTGTGGCGTTGTGTGCTCATTCAGTTCGGCAAACCTCAGTGTATCGATCGGGCGTTGAATTCCGGCTTTACTCAGGAACCGGCGTGCCGAACGAATATCTTCGACAATAAAGTAGTCGAGAGCATCAAGGACTGCCCGATTGCTGGCCGGAAGTACATCCCATACAGGACGATCACCGATTGGAGTAGGTATCAGATAGAGTTTACCGTGTTTCATAAAGGTTGGTGGCGGTATGAGGTAATTCAGTAAAAAAACAGGCAAATCGAAATGCCTTGCTTTTTTATACAGAAGTGTTGATCCTTGTTTCCCTATGCACGATAGCTATTCGTGCGTAACAACAAAGTTGTCAATAATATTTATTCTTTGGTATATATTCGTTTGACGCGGGTCGAAATGCTGGTCATGATCTCGTAAGGGATGGTGCCCAATACGTTTGCCATGTCAGTGACCGTATTGCCCGGCTCGGAGCCGAAAATCGTAACAGGGTCACCCTCTTGGGCCTCAATACCGGTAATGTCCAACATACAGGTATCCATGCAGATGTTGCCGATAATCGGTGCAGGCTTGCCGTTGACCAGCATGCTCCATGCACCACGGCTCAGATGACGATCCAATCCGTCGGCATATCCGATTGGTACGGTTGCAGTACGGGTTGGGTGGGTGATTTTGCCCCAACGTCCGTAGCCTACGGTTTCTCCCGGTTGCAGCTCTTTGATCTGTACAATGCGGCTGCGCAGTGTGCTGACCGGCAACAGCTGCTCTTGGTGCGTAAAGCCAACTCCATACAAGCCGATGCCTAACCGTACCATATCGAATTGCGCATCTGAGAAACGCTCGATACCAGCCGTGTTGCAGAGATGGCGGATGATATGCTCGTTGGGGAAGGCAGCCACTAACCGATCACTCATGGCTGTGTAACGGGCGATTTGTGAGTGGGTAAACTCATCGTGCTGTTGTTCGTCACTGCCGGCCAGATGGGTGAAGATAGTGCGTATATATAGGGTTTGCTGATTGCGAAGTGCGGCAATAACGCCGTCGATGTCCGGCTCCATAAAGCCCAAACGGTGCATGCCGGTATCCAACTTGATGTGGATTGGGTAGCGGGTCTCGCCGTGGCGTTGAGCCGCCTGGGCAAAGGCCTTCAACGACGAGAAACTGTATATCTCCGGCTCCAGACGGTAATCGATCATCACCTCGAAGCTGTCGGCGTCGGCATTCAGTACAACGATAGGCATGGTGATTCCCGCTTCACGCAGCGTCACCCCCTCATCGGCAAAGGCAACGGCCAAAAAGCTGACACCCTGATGTTGCAGCATGCTGGCCACTTCGTAGGTACCGGTACCGTATCCGGAGGCTTTGTCCATAATCATGATGCGGACGTTGGGCCGTAACAGCGAACGGTAGTAGTTCAGGTTGTGGATCATGTTGTCGAGATTCACCTCCAGCACCGTGGTGTGGGTGCGCTGCTCGAGAGCATGGCTGATCTTTTCAAACCCGAATGCCCGACTACCCTTCAGCAGAATACTTTTGTTGACAAAAAAGACCCGATTGTATCCATGTAGGAAGGCCTCCGTATTGCGAAAGAAGTGTTTGTCGCAGTCGAAGAGTCCTGCATGGCGCGAAATCTCCTCACCGATACCGATGAGGGTGTCTATTCCTTTGGTATGCAGTAGAGCGGCCACCTGCCCGTACAGCTTTTCAGCCGGTAGGCCGCTTTGGCGAATGTCGGACAGAATCAGCACTTTGGGCTGCCCACCGGCCACTGAAGCCAAATAGTCCAATGATACGGCCAGAGAGTTGATATCTGAATTATAGCTGTCGTTGATCAATTTACAGCCGTTGATACCCTCTTTGAGCTCCATGCGCATCGCAACGCTTTGCAGCGAGGGAAGGGTTGCCAAGATTGACTTCAGATTGTATCCCAAGATGTCATATAGGGCAATAGCCTTGGCTGCATTTTCCAGCGAAGCCTGATCCCGATAGGGCAGTGTGCTCAAATCGTAATGGTTGGGATCGACGGCGCAGAGTTTGTGATCTGCGTAAGTGCAGGCGATCTGGTCTGTGACCCATTGATCGCCAGCGTTGTAGAGAATGGTGCGGGCGTGGCGGAATAGGATGAGTTTTTCTGAGAGTTTCTGTTCCAGGCTGGTGAAGTGCTCCTGATGGGCATCACCTAGGTTGGTAAAGATGCCGATATCGGGGCGGATCATTGCTTCGAGACGCTCCATTTCGCCCGGCTCCGAGATGCCGGCTTCGATAATAGCTAACTGTTCGTCCCCCTCGATCATCAACAGCGAGAGGGCAACCCCGATCTGTGAATTGTAACTGCGGGGGCTGCGAAACAGTTTGATACCGGGAGGGCAGAGTTGGGCAATCCACTCTTTGGTGACGGTTTTGCCGTTACTGCCGGTGATGGCCACTAAGGTGCCTTTGAAACGGTCACGATGGCTGCTGGCCAGTTTTTGCAGTGCCTGGATGGAGTTGTCGCAGCGGACAAACCCGGCTTCAGGATAGCGGGAGGTATCGATCTCCGAATCGATCAGAAAGGCCCGAACTCCCTCCTGGTAAAGGGTGGGGATATAATCGTGCCCATTGTGGTTGTTGCCACGAATGGCGACAAAAAGGGTTGCTGTGGGGTCGAATGGATTTCGACTATCGGTTATGATACGTTCGATTCGAGAGTTGCGGCCTGTCAAAATGCCGCCGGTGATCGATGCGATCTCCTCTAAACTGTAAGTCATCTCTTTGTATGTCTCTTTGAACGCTACAAAGTAAATGATTTTTTGGTCGTGTCATTCTTCCTTAGGTCTCTTTTTTGTAGCATGCATGTTTACAAGAGAGTAGGGCTACATGAGAATGGTTATAATCTTCAGACTAAAGATCTGAAGAATAAAAATGATGTTCGGATTCTGGGACGGGAGACAAGTGTGGCCACTGGTTGGTCAGATCGCTGGTCGGATTGCCGGTCGGAGAATGCCTAACTTCTCAGGATTCGAGCTGGATATGCACTGTAATTCGGTGTATGGATAGTTGGTCGTTATGCACCTTATGCTCCTTGCAACAGATATTGACCATGCTCGAACAATTTATTAATTATAGCCTCAGCCTGTTTTTGTATGACGAAAATACGATCCCGGTTGCATCGGTACCGATCTCACTGACCTCTGTTTAACCGATTCCGATTCAATCGGAAAATATGGTGTCAGTACCGATCTAACGAGAATTGGTACGTTAATGGCAATTTATCAATGTAATCACAACTACCCATTAAAGGTCGAGCTTGACCACTGTGATACCGGCTCCGCCGGACTCTTCGTGTTCATCTTTGACACTCGAAACCAGCTCAACCGTTCGCAGATATTTGCGAATCTCCTCTTTGAGGGCTCCGGTACCTTTGCCGTGTAGAATGCGTACTTCGTTGAATCCAAGCATGATGGCATCGTCAATGAACTCTTGGGTGGCATCCAAGGCTTCAGAAACACGCATTCCCCGTACATCGATCTGCTGGCTGAAATTGATTCGCCGCTGGGCCGTGTCAAATGCCGCTGCTGGAACTCCAACCGGTTTCAAAGTGCGAGTAACCTTTTTGTACTCCGAATTGGAGATCGCCTCTAACCGTTTCAGATCGATCGTCGTGCGGATCTGCCCAAATCCGACAATGGCCTTTTTGCCGCTCAACTCCAAAACTTCACCGACAGCATCCTGTCCCTGAATTCGAACTTTGACGCCTGGTTCAATTGTCTTAGGTTTGATCTGATCCACTTTCGATTCGGTCTGTTGGGGTTGTGTGCCTTTGGCTTTACGCTCGGCACGACGCTGCTCCCGGGCGCGAAGCTGCTCGATCTTGCGATCGATCGCTGCATCATCCACCGTGGTTTGTTCCAACGACTCCTTATACTCTTCAATCTTACGGCGGACAAAGCGGGTCTTCTCCTTATCCGCCTGCGATTCGCGAATCACCCGAATCGTATTTTCAATCTGACGATTGGCCTCCGAGGTGATCTGTTGGGCCTGAGCTTTGGCCTCCTTCAATAGGCGGTTGCGTTCCGCCTTGATTGTCTCCAGTTCTGATTTGTATTTCTCGGCCAGCTCATCGACACGCTTTTCGGTCTGATGGATCTTGTCGCGTTTCTGCTCCCAATACCGACGGTCACGGGCAATCTCACGCAACTGACGCTCCAGATTGATATGATCCGTACCAGCCTTCTCCGAAGCAGAGCGGATAATCTCTTCCGGCAGACCGATTTTGCGAGCAATCTCGATGGCAAACGAACTGCCCGGCTTGCCGGTCTCCAACCGAAAGAGCGGACGAATATTTTGTACGTCAAAGGTCATGGCACCGTTTAGAATCCCTTTGGCGTTGCTCGCATAATATTTGATGTTGGAGTAGTGCGTCGTGATGATCCCGAAACAGCCTTTAGCCTCGAGTTGTTCCAAAACCGCTTCGGCAATGGCCCCTCCGATAATCGGTTCGGTACCGGTTCCGAATTCGTCGATCAGGATCAGCGAACGGTCGTTGGCATGGCGCAGGATATTCTTCATGTTGAGCAGATGCGAGCTGTAGGTACTCAAATCGTTGTCGATCGACTGCTCATCCCCGATATCAATAAAGATGCTTTGGAAAATTCCCATCTCTGAGTTCTCCGAAGCCGAAATAAGCAAACCACACTGCAACATGTATTGCAGGAGTCCGATGGTTTTCAGGCAGACCGATTTTCCGCCGGCATTCGGACCGGAGATGACCAAAATGTGTTTTTCACGGGTTAAGGTCAGATCCAGTGGAACGACGCTTTTGTTCTCTTTGCGGAGAGTTTGGGCCAAAAGGGTATGGCGGGCATTTTTCAACAAGATGGAGCTCTGCTCTTCGATGATTGGCATGGTGCAGTCGTTGTCGAGTGCAAATCGGGCTTTGGCCCGGATCAGATCCATGGTAGTCAGGTACTCTCCGGAGTGGGCAATGCCGGGCAGTTCGGGGCGCAACATGTCCGTAAAACGGACCAGTACCCGAACCACTTCACGCCGCTCCTCATACTCCAACTCTTTGAGTTCGTTATTGATTTCAACCACCTCGACCGGCTCAATATAGACTGTTTTGCCGGTAGCCGATTCATCGTGGACAAACCCTTTGATCTTGCGTTTGTTGGCAGCGTTGACCGGGATGACGGCCCTTCCTTCACGAATCGAGATCGAGGCGTCAGCATCGACCAATCCCGAGGCCTGAGCCTGCGACATGATCTGTTGCAGACGGCGGGAAATTTGGCCTTCACGTTCATGGATGGCCCGGCGGACTGCATATAATTCGGGGGAGGCGCTATCTTTGACTTTGCCGAAACGGTCGATGATCGAATCGATATGGTTAATGATGTCGGGAAAACCCTCCACGTCCCGACACAACTCCTTCAAACGGGGATATTTGGCTCCGCTTTCGCTGTCGAAAAAACGGACCAGTTCGTATGCAGCGGTCAAACCCTTGCGCAGAGTCAAAATTTCGGAGGTTTCGAGAAAGGTTCCGGTTACTTCGGCCTTTTTCAGAAACGGTGCAGTATCAACGTAGTTGTTTTCCGGAAAGTCGCTTTCGAGCATCAGGATAGTCCGCATTTCGAATGTCTCTTCGAGCAGGCGGACAATTTCATCGCGTGAGGTGCTGAAATGAAGCTCGGCGAGTTTGGTGCGAGCCCCGTCCGTGATACACAGTGCTGAAATCTGATTGCGGATACGGTCGAAACCTATTTTGGATTCAAAATTTTCGGGGTAGATCATCTCCTTATATAAGTAAAGCGCGCTTCGGAGGAGCCGTGCGCGCCGGATCGGTGTGGAACAATCCGCACTATTCGCGGTTGCGTCCTCCTCCGAATACCGATATATTGATGTAACGTTTGGGGTTAGCCTTGATGTCGTGGAGCAGGGCTGAGAGGTTGGCCGATGCATCCACCAATGAGTCGTACAGCGCTTGATCGTTAACAAACTTGCCGATCGTTCCCTCGCCGCTGTTGACCTTGTTCAGCGTTGCATTGAGCTGGTCGAGAGTCTGGGTCATCTCGGCAATGGCGGTCGGGAATTTCGATTGGCTCAACGAGTCGGAGAAACGATCAACGTTGGTCAGAATATTGTCGATCTGTCCCTCTTTATCCTTCAGCATTTGAGACAAAGAGTTGAGATTGGCAATGATGTTGCGCAACGAGCCTTTCTCTTCGGTCATCACCTCGTTGAGATTGCCGGTGATGGAGGCCATGTTGTTGACTGTGGTGTTAAGACCAGCACGATTATCTGCCAAAATTGCATTGAGGTTATCGAGCGTAACGGTCAGACGTGAAATGACATCATTGGCCCGTTGTTTGATAAACTCGAATTCGCTGCCGGCTGTCTCCAAAAAATCTTTGTTGATCTCAGAGTAGAGCGTATCGCCCGGCTGCAACATCTCTGGTGAAGAGCCCAATACGATCTCAATGGCCTTTCCGCCCATGATGCCGTCGCTGTAAATCAATGCTTTTGAATCTTTCGGGATAGGGTATTTCGATTTTACCGCGAAGGTTACCACAACATTCTGTGATTTCGATGGATCATAGCTCATACTGCTGACCGTACCGACCTTAAATCCTTTGATAACGATGGAAGCAGAGGGCTGCAAGCCATTCACCTGATCATAGACGGCGTAGTACTCGTTATCTGAGGCGAAAAGGTCTTTGCTTTTCAGGAAGTTGATTCCCCAGTAGAGGAGAGCAAGCATGGCTACTCCAAAAAAGCCTATTTTGAATTCGCGGCTAAATTTCAGTTTTTTCATCTGTTTAGTCTCTTGTCGTTAGTACGCTGTTGAAGTCGAATCGTGTTGCTTCAACAATCTGAGCGACTTTGTGTTGCCCGTTTTCGATGTGTCGCGCATCGCCGGTTAGGATATCAATCTTTCGTTTTGTGTCGTTCAATCAGATTGACATCATCACCTTGGTTACTCCATTTTACGTGCTTCGGAAACCGTGATGCGTTTCCCGTTGCAGAAAGGCACCATAAAGGCATCTTTGAATTGAGCCCGGACCTTCCTCTGCAAAGATAACGCTTCTTGGTAAGTTGGCACGCATCCGACATAATATTTATATACTCCGCCAACAATCATTTCGGTAACTTCACCCCGGTAGGGCCCGAAACGTGATGAGTTTTTAGGTACTTTACGATCCGAAGTCATCACTTGAATTCGGTATTCAACTTTGCCTTTGGACGTATTGGCTGATGTATTCTTGCTGTCTTGGGAACGTGAGACCGATGAGTTATCGTTGCCTGCAGGGTCATCGTTACGATCCATCTCCCGATCTTCGGCAGCAGAGAGATTGTTCAGCGTTTGCCAGGAGGTTTGCCCCTCTGATTTGGCTTTGTATTCACTGAAAGCGTTGAACAAAGAGCGCGCCAATTTTTCTTGTCCGCTGCGGGTAATGAGCATTTGGCGATCTGCCGTATTGGAAATGAACCCCAGTTCAGTCAAGATACTGGGCATAGCTGCGTTCCAAAGGACAAGAAATCCAGCCTGTTTAACGCCCCGATTCCCCATCGTCGTGTGTTTTACATACTGTTTTTGAATCATATTTGCCAAAGTCAGGCTTTGGCTTTGATACGAATATTGCATCAAAGAAAAGATGATGAATGATTCCGAAGAGCCCGGAACATAACCCTGGTATTTGGCTGAGTAATCATCCTCGAGGGTGATGACGTCGTTCTCCTTCATGGCAATGTCGAGGTTCTTGCCCGCTTTGTCCACACCCATTACAAAAGTTTCGGTTCCAGCAGCCGCTGAACTTTGGGCGGCATTGACATGAATGGAAAAAAACAGATCGGCACCGGCTTTGTTGGCAATGTTACCTCGATCGTACAATGGAATAAACACATCGGTCTTGCGGGTGTAGATCACCTCCACATCGGGGAAGTTCTCTTTGATCAGTTCTCCGAGTCGAAGGCCGACTTGCAACACAATATCTTTCTCTTTGTATTGTTTATATGAACATCCGGGGTCTTTGCCTCCATGTCCGGGATCGATGACGATTTTGCGAATGCCGACGCGGGTTGCCATCTGTGCGAATGATAGATTGGAATACAACAAGGTGCCCAAAAAAAGAAGCGGAAGCACCCAAAGACGGCGTTTTGTTACTTTCATTGCGTCGAACGTTAGGGAACTCTGTTTTTTTTTACCTATTTTTGCCCTGGAAAAGTGATTACTCCCCGCGGGTCAGTGCAAAATTAAATATTTGTAGGGAATTGCGCATAAAAAAAACGAAATATATCATTTCCGCTTTTTTGGTCATGGCGATGGTTTCGCAGACCGTATTCAGTCGTTCCGGTGGGGTTGAACATCCGGAAATGAGTGCGTACCCGCAATCACCGGTGAGGGAGCAGCCTGCAGTCAAATCTGATACTGCATCGAAATCTCTCCCAAAACCTCTTATTCTCGATTCACTGACTCTCGATTCTTTGGTACGAGCCGACAGTATCCGGCGTCGTGATAGTTTGTTGCGGGCCGATACCCTGCGTCGTGTGGCAGAAGCTCTGCAGAGTGATACCCTGTTGCGTCCTGCTGCGGACTCAGTGCCGATTTACCGCAAACCCTTTTTGGATGATGTGATCAACGGTGAGAATGAGGATTCACTGGTGTATCAGGTGCAAAAAAAGGTGGTTTACATTTACGAAAAAGGAGATGTCAAGTACCAGAAAATGAACCTGAAGGCAGACTTCATGCGGATCGATATGGATCATAAGGAGATCTATGCTTATGGACGTCCCGATACGGTGGAGTTGGAGGAACCGACCGAGGAGGGAGATACTGTGAAGATTGTCAATACTCGCCCGGAGTTTATCGATGAGGGGGCCTCTTATACGATGGATACGATTACTTACAATCTTGATTCCAAGAAGGCACGTATCAAGGGAGTGGCTACTCAAGAGGGGGAGGGTTATATTCAGGGTGTACGTGTCAAGAAGATGCCCGATAATACGATCAACATTGCCAACGGACGTTATACGACATGCGATGCGGAGAATCCCCACTTTTATATGGCGATGACCAAGTCGAAAACGATTCCAGGGAAGAAATCCGTTTTCGGACCCACCTATTTGGTGATGGAGGATGTGCCGATCTATTTCCTCGGTTTGCCGTTCGGTTTCTTCCCGATATCCAATACCCGCAAATCAGGCTTTTTGATCCCGTCGTACGGTGAGGAGACTGTCAAAGGTTTCTTCTTGCGCGATGGCGGTTACTATTTTACGATTAAGGATTATGCCGATGTGGCGGTTACGGGTGGTTTCTACACTATGGGTTCCTGGGAGGCCGATGTTGCGTCACGTTATGTGAAACGATACAAATATCGTGGTTCATTCGATATTAACTTCTCAAAAGACATTATCGGAGAGAAGGGAGATGCCGATTATATCAATCAGAATAACTTCCGGGTAACCTGGTCGCATCAGCAGGATCCGAAGTTCAAGCCCAATTCAACCTTTTCGGCCAGTGTGAACTTCTCCACCAGTGGATACAACAAGTATGCAGCTCAGAATATGAACGACTATTTGAGTAGTCAAACCAACTCAAGTATCTCTTATTCGCATACCTGGTCCAAGGTTTCGTTATCGATGAACCTTCAGCACTCGCAAAACTCTCGGGATTCATCGGTACAGCTCTCTTTCCCGAACATTGTGTTGAATGTATCACGTATTAATCCTTTCCAACGCAAGAATCCGGTCGGAAAGCAACGTTGGTACGAGAAAATTTCATTGCAATATACTGGTACCTTTGGCAACACAGTCAGTGCCAAGGAGAAAGATCTTTTTACGGAAAAGATGTTTAAAGGGATGCGTTCCGGTATCAACCATCAGATTCCGATTCAAACATCATTCAATCTGCTGAAATACATCAATATCAACCCATCGATTAATTATCAGGAACGATGGTATTTTCAGAAGATAGAGAAGGAGTGGGATCCGGTGGCCAAACAGGTGGTGGATAGCGATACGACCTGGGGCTTTTATCGATTGTACAATTACAGTATGTCTGTAGCTGCAACTACCAAAATATACGGTACCTATCTGTTTAAGAAAAAGGATGGTTTGATCCGGGCTATCCGTCACATGATTACTCCGTCGGTCAGTTTTAGTTACACGCCGGATTTCGGTAAGAACGGATATGGATATTACAAACAGGTTCAGAGTGATACGACAGGTCATATCATGACCTACTCACCGTTCCAGAATGGACTTTATGGTATCCCCAGCTCAGGTCCGAATATGTCCATGAGTTTTGGTATCTCACAAACTCTGGAGGCAAAAGTGCGTGATAGACGAGACACTTCAGGAGTCAGAAAAATCAAATTGATTGATAATTTCAGCATCAATTCCTCCTATAATTTCTTGGCCGACTCGTTGAATTTGGCTCCATTCTCTTTGAGTTTACGTACGACATTGACCAAAAATGTCGCTTTGAATGTGTCGGCCACACTTGACCCGTATCAAGTCGATCCGGTATCTGGAAACCGTATCAATCGTTTCATGATCAAAAAGGGATCTTTGGCTCGATTGACCAGTGTGCAAACCTCGTTTGGCTACTCGTTCAACTCAGGGAAATCGAGCAGCAGTGGTCAACCTGCCATGAACGATATTAATAGTGGAATGAACGTTCCCGTGGAAAATGCCGATATGTTCGCCCAACCCGGATTCACTGAGTTAGATCCCAATACACGACGTATGATGATGGCATCACGGTATTATGATTTCAGTATTCCGTGGAACTTGGGTCTTAATTATAGTTTTAGCTATACCAATACCGGTAACCGAAAAAGTGTTGTACAAACGCTTGGTTTCAACGGTAGTTTGAATTTGACGCCGAAGTGGGGTGTGACGTTCAACGGCGGTTATGACTTTGTGGCAAATAAGTTAACTCCGGGTACTGTGACGTTGACCCGAGATCTGCACTGTTGGCAGATGAGTTTCATGTGGGTGCCGATCGGCTTCCGCAAGAGCTGGAGTTTTACGATTGGAGTCAAGGCTGCAACGCTGCGTGACTTGAAGTATGACCGTCGTAACAGCTTCTACGACAATCTTTACGATCAGTATTAAAATTTTAATCATGTCAGATAACTCATTGAATGTTGCCCAATCTTCTGGTGCAGCTTCTGTTGATATGCAAACAACAACAACGGAGATCAATCCGTTACTTGAAGCATGGTCAGGTCCGCATGCGACACCGGCTTTCGATCGTTTCCGTAACGAAGATTATATGCCGGCCTTTCAGCAGACTTTGAAAGAGGCGCGTGCCGAGGTGGAGGCCATTGTGACCAACCCGGATGAACCGACCTTTGCCAATACCATCGAGGCGCTGGAGTTCAGTGGCAGACGGCTCGATGATCTATGCAATCTGTTTTTTAATCTCAATGAGGCTTGTACGGACGATGAAATGCAGCGCATAGCCCTGGAGGTTTCGCCGTTGTTGACAGCCTTCAGTAATGATGTAAGTCTTAATCCGGCACTGTTCGATCGGGTTCGCAAAGTGTATGAAAAACGGGCTGATTTAACCTTGACCACAGAGCAAAACCGGTTGTTGGAGAAGAGTTACAAGGGTTTTGTGCGGGGTGGAGTGGCTCTCTCCGATGCGGATAAGGACCGCTTCCGGGAGCTGACTACCGAATTGGGACAACTGAGTCTGCAGTTCAACCAGCATGTTCTGGCGGCAACCAATGCCTTTACGTTGCATCTAACTGATCCCGCGCAGGTGAACGAATTGCCGGAGTCGGTTCGCGAGGGGGCTACTGTTGAGGCTCACGAACGAGGCTTAGAAGGTTGGGTGATTACGTTGCAGGCTCCGAGCATGGTTCCGTTTATGACCTATTCATCGAATCGGGAGCTTAAAGAGCAGTTGTGGCGTCGTTATAACAGTCGTTGCTACGGCGATGAGCAGGACAATCGCGAACTTGTCAAACGGATTGTCGCTTTGAGGTTGGAGGTGGCCCGGCTGTTGGGTTATGAGACCTATGCCGCTTATGTGCTCGAGGAGCGTATGGCGGGCACACAGCAACGTGTTCAGCAGTTTTTGAGCGAACTGCTCGATCGGGCCATTGAACCGGCCCGAAACGAGGTGAAGGAGGTGGCCGATTTTGCTCGCAGCGAAGGGGCTGATTACGAGTTGATGCCTTGGGATTATGCCTACTGGCAGGAAAAACTCAAACAGGCACGTTACACCTTCGATGAAGAGATGTTGAAGCCCTACTTCCGCCTGGAAAATGTGCAACGTGGAGTTTTTTTGTTGGCTGAAAAGTTGTACGGGTTGACTTTCCGTGAAAATAGTGATATTCCGGTTTATCATCCGGACGTGAAGGCTTTCGAGGTATGTGATGGTGACGGAACCTTCCTGGCGGTGCTCTATATGGACTATTTCCCGCGTGCTTCGAAACGGGGTGGCGCCTGGATGACTGAATTCCGTCCGCAATACATTGAAAAAGGACATGAGGTACGTCCGCTGATTTCTGTCGTATGCAATTTTACGAAACCGACCCGGGAACAGCCCTCGTTGCTCACCTTTGATGAGGTAACCACGCTGTTGCATGAGTTTGGCCACGCGCTGCACGGAATGATGGCGAAGGGAACCTATCCGAGCCTGACCGGGACCAGCGTGTACCGCGATTTTGTTGAACTGCCTTCACAGATCATGGAGAATTGGGCGACCGAAAAAGAGTATCTCGATCTGTGGGCCATACATTACCAAACCGGTGAAAAGATCCCGGCCGAATTGGTACAAAAGGTGATCGATGCAAAGAATTATCAGGCTGCCTATCGGCACATTCGTCAGGTGTCGTTTGGATTGATCGATATGGCTTGGTATACGGTGACCGCTCCGGTTACGGAGGATGTGGCCCGTTTTGAGCAGCAGGCGGTTGAAAAGACCCAATTGTTGCCCCGTGTTGAAGGACAGTGCATGTCTACGGCGTTCGGCCATATTTTTGCTGGAGGATACGCTGCAGGATATTACGGCTACAAATGGGCAGAGGTGCTCGATGCGGATGCCTTTTCGCTGTTCCATGAACGAGGAATTTTCAACCGCGAGGTGGCCTCATCCTTCCGGCATGATCTGCTGGAAAAGGGCGGCTCAGAGGATCCGATGACCCTCTATGTCCGTTTCCGGGGACACGAACCCGACAGCCAAGCGCTTTTCGAGCGAATGGGCATCTCGATTCAGCATAAATAATAAGATGTAAATAAACGAGGTCTGCTTGTATCTTGAAACACGGAGGCGTGTTTAAGGTGACGAGCGCAACAGAACGTTGGTAATTTCCCGTGTCGTATGGGAAATTGCTAACGTTTTGTTGTGTAAAGAGGCGTGCTGAGTGGTAAAATTTTTAGCATTTGACCTTTAGCAGTGACTGCCAATCGGTTGTATAGTTCGGTGAGAGGTGATCCCGTTTCATTTTGAAGGGCTCGAATCCTTCGGCAGCCACCACTACCTTATGCTTCCCATAGGTGTCGTTTAGTTTGTCCAAAACGTTCATCAACTTGTCGTGCTTTTCTCGATTCCCGTTGTCGAATAATGTCTGCTGCATTCCTTTGCGGGGAGAGATGTCGGAAAGAATCACACCTGCCCGTTTGTATTCAAATCCGGGACGATAAACCTCCCGCAGCAGTTGCGCTGCATGGGCGGCAAGTTCCAGTGTGCTGTCGGTCGGGTGGGGCAGTTTGACCAGTCGGCTTTCGTACTGTTGGGGCAGGTCGTCCCGGTGCGGATTTGTACGGATAAATAGCTGCAACTGGCTACACAGACTCTGTTGTTGGCGCAACTTGGCAGCACATGCCGAAGCATATTGGGCTACACATTCGTGCAGCTCATCGGGGTCGGTGATATTGTGGGCAAAGGTGCGGGTTGTGGCAATCTGCTGCTTTTCGGGCGGCATCTGTTCGAATCCGATACAGGAGACCCCCTGCAGCTCTTTCCAGGTTCTCAGCCCGACAATACTCATCTGGCGATGCACCCACTCCTGTGGCATTTGGGTGAATTCGTATGCCGTTCGAATGTGAAACGAGGCGAGCATCTTCGAGTGACGACGCCCAATGCCCCAGACATCCTCTATCGGAAATTTTCGAAGCACCTTTTCAATATCTTCGGGGCGGTGCATATAACAGCATCCTTTCAGTTTGGGATACTGTTTGCAGAGCTTGCTTGCAATTTTGGCTAATGTTTTGGTCGGAGCGATGCCGATGCTGACTGGAATGCCGGTCGAACGCCGGACCGTGTAGGAGAGTCGATGACCGAAACTGTCCAATTGGTTTTTCGGAATGTCACGAAGATCCAAAAATGCTTCGTCGATCGAATAGATCTCTGTCGGCACGTGTCGTTTGAGGATGGTCATGACACGTCGGGACATATCCCCGTAGAGTACAAAGTTGGAGGAGAAGGCTCGGACCCGGTTATAGCGGATCAGGTCACGCAGCTCGAAGAAGGGTTGTCCCATGCGGATGCCTAACTGTTTGGCCTCATTGGAACGTGCGATGACACAACCGTCGTTGTTGGATAACACCACAATGGGGTGCCCGTTGAGCGACGGGTTGAATACGCGTTCACAGCTCGCGTAAAAGTTGTTGCAATCGCAGAGACCGTACATCAGCGGAACATATTGATCGAGGAGCGAACCACTCCCCATACGGTAAACTCATCATCTGGATTCACCTCAATCGGTTTGTAGCGTTTGTTGGCCGGCAGAAGCGTAATTTTACCTTCCTGGATTCGGATCCGTTTGAGGGTGAACTCCCCATCCAGAAAACAGACCACAATGTCGCCGTCCTGGGGGTGGAGCGACTTGTCCACCACCAACAGATTGCCGTCATAGATACCGGCATCCTGCATGCTGTCCCCCTCGACCCGAACAAAAAAGGTTGCTGCACTATCTTTGATCAGCAGTCGGTTCAGGTCGAGTGACCCCTCGACAAAGTCTTCGGCCGGAGAGGGAAAACCGGCATGTACTCCCGAGGAGGCTAAGGGAAGTTCAACGGTTGAATCGGTGTGTGCTTCGTATGCAGTGAGTTCTATATGATCGTTTCCCATGGCAATGTCTCCGTATGACGATGTGAAGTTACCGATTTTTTATTTAAACGGATTCAATAGGCACAACGGTATGCACCGGATCGGTGTCCGGATCGTCGTCTCGTTGCAGATAAACCCGGGGTGAGGTGCTGGTAATCTGTTTGAAAACTCGGTTGAAATTGTTGGGGGTGTTGAATCCTACTTCGTATGCAATCTCTTGGATGGTCTTTTCACGATCAGTCAGCAGTTCGATGGCTCGTAAGATGCGCCAATGGTTGACCAAACTGCTGAACCGGATTCCCGAGGTGTGGAACAGACGGCTCAGATTGCGGGTCGAGAGATTGAATCGTGATGCCAGCAACTCCATGTCGAGTCGGTCGCTCAGGTGGCGGTTGATGTAGTTTAATATGGGAGTCAATCGTGGATCGTTAGGGATAATCAGTGGACGGAGTAAAAACGGTTCCGTCGGATTGATCTGAGGCATCAGATTGAAAAAACTGGATGCATAGCGATAGAGATCGGGTTGAGTGCGACTTTGGATACAAGGGGCGTGTGATGCAATAAACTTCATGTTCTCACCGATCAGGGGGCGAACTCCCCAAATGTAAAACAGCGCTTTGGGATCCTGTTCGTTTTCGATGGGCAGATTGATGTAGAAAACAGTCAGTGAAACCTGTCGGCTGTTGCTGGATACTTTGTGTTTGGTGCGACTCGGAATCCAGGCCAGATGTCGTTCGGGTACAAAGTAATTATTCGAACCGATCTTGATGTGCAGGGTGCCCGACAAGGTGTATATGATTTGGAATTTCTCATGCGCATGTGTAGGCAGGTTGATCGCTTCCCAACCGGTCCGTTTGATCAGAATCTCCTCTGTATCCGATTCTCCAATGTGAGCAAGGTATCTGCGCTGTTCTTCGTTCATTATTTTGGCGGAAAATGGTAATATTATTGCATAATTTGCAAAAACGGAGCAAATTTAAAGGAATACTTTTACATCGTCAAATCACGAAGTCAATCCCTGAGTCTTATTTTGACTTTTTTGATAGTGCAGGTTCCTGTTTTTGTGGACTGAAGCCTGAGATAAGGATGCATATATCACTACAAGAAAAGGTCGAGTGAAGGGGATAAGCAGCGAATGTAATAGGACAGAAGGGTCTCTCTGTTGTCGTTGCAGAGGATATTTAGTCGGTATCTGTTTGATACACGATTGATTGGATGGAGACGTTGCCCTGATTTGATGTGCGTGTTAGCAGGTGCTCCTTGGAGAGTATTTTGGCTGTAACCGTGCGGCCACAACGCAGATGAGGTTTGACACCGGTAAAAGGTTACCGGTTGGTTGGAGGTTGATGAATGTGAATATGATAGGACGAGGACGAATTTTTTTAGCGGTATTTTCCTTTTGAGTTCTTTATGTAGTGCCTCTGCCCAGTCTGTCTCTCTCAGCATTGACGAGATGTTTCGACTGCCGATCAGAACAGCAAGAGCATTCGAATGCATGAATTGGCCATCAGTGAGGCTGAACAGGGCGTGAAGGTGGCCAAAGATGGTCGTTTGCCGTCGATCGGTTTCGGACTGGAACTCCAATATATCGGAGATGGATGGTTGTCGGATCGGGACTTTTCGAATGGAGTCCATGCCGATATGCCTCATTTCGGTAACTCTTATGTGATCAAGGCTTCGCAGGTGGTTTACGCGGGTGGTTCTGTGTCGCGTAATATTGAATCGAGTCGTCTGTCACAGCAGATGACGGAACAGGAGTACGCCAACAATCGCCAAAATGTGCGTTTCCTTTTATTAGGCCACTATCTGGATCTGTTTCAACTCAACAATCAAAAGGTCGTTTACGAAAAAATATCGAGCAGACACGCCTGCTGGTCAAAGATATGCAGGCCTCTTATCGTCAGGGAACCGCTCTCAAAAGCGATATTACCCGTTATGAACTTCAACTTCAGAATCTGGAGCTTGCTCTTACCTCTGTTAAGGATAAGATAGATATTCTCAGTTATCGTTTGGCGACCACTATCGGTTTGGATCCAGGGGTGCAGATTGTGCCGGATTCGATGGAGTTGCGCAAACTGACTGTTGGGGATCTTAGTGAAGCGAGTTGGATGCAGCAGTTGGAGGAGTCTCCTTCCATTCGGTTGGCTGATCTGAAAATTGCCCAAGAGGAGAATCGGGAGCAGAAATTGCGGGCAGAGCGTCGTCCACAGGTAAAGGTTTTTGCTACCAATGATTTCACAGGACCGATTTTGATTGAGGTGCCTCCGTTAAATAAAAACTTTACCAATTGGTACGCCGGGGTAGGCATATCCTACAATATTGATGCGCTGTTCCGTACCGGGAAGAAGTTGCGTCAGGCCAGGTTTGCAACGCAAAAGATGGAGGAGGCGCGCAATCTGGCGCTCGAGGAGGCTGAAAATTTGGTGCATGCGGCCTATGTTAATCTCAATGAAGCCTATATTCGACTGCGGACACAGCGTAAAAGTGTCCAGCTGGCGCATGAAAACTTCAATATTGTTCGCCAACGTTATGTGAACGGTCTGGCCCTGATTACCGATATGCTCGATGCCAGCAATACGCAACTCGACATGGAGTTGCAGTTGGCCAACTATCAGATCGGTATCATCTACCAGTATTATTTGCTGAAGAAAATCACCGGAACGATTTAACATCTTAATTTTTTGTTGGGAAGCGTTTCTCTCCCTGCTTGGTGATTTTGTTCAGTTGTTTCTATTCTCTAAATGTTCGTTTTGTAAAATAGAGGTTATGCTTAAGATAAAAAATAAAAGACGGGTAATTCCGAATATCGTGATCGGATTGGTGTTGTTGGTCGGCATTATTTGGGTGTGTGCAAAATTTGTGCATTTGGGAGGTGTCGAGTACACCAATAATGCTCAGGTCAATCAGCATCTGACACCGATCAATACACGCGTGCAGGGATTTATCAAACAGATCTGTTTTGAGGAGTATCAGCCGGTGAAGAAGGGAGATACGTTGGTGATTATTGATGATACCGAGTATCAGTTGAAGGTTGCTCAGGCCGAAGCTGACTATCAGAATGCATTGGCAGGGATGAGTGCCATGCATACGACGATCAATACGGCAGAGAATAATATTTCGGTGACGGATGCTGCCATTGAGGAGCAGCGGGTTCGGTTACAAAATGCGGAGGCCGATTTCAAACGTTATCAGGAGCTGCTCAAAGGGGAGGCGGTGACCCCGCAACAGTTTGATCGAGTGAAAGCAGATTATGAGGCGACCCAGGCCCGTTATGAGCAGCTTTTGCGGCAGAAGCAGTCTTCGTTGTTGATCAAGCAGGAGCAGACCCAGCGACTTGAACAGAATGAGTCGGCGATCAAATTGGCAGAGGCTGCGCTGAATCTGGCTAAACTGAATCTCTCCTATACGGTGATTCGGACAACGACTGATGGAGTGACCGGGCGTAAAGATATTCACGAAGGGGAGTTGGTTCAGTCGGGACAAACTTTGGTAACCTTGGTGGATGGTACGGAAAAGTGGGTGATTGCCAACTATAAGGAGACACAGACTACCGATATGCACCGCGGACAGTTGGTAGAGATGCAAGTCGATGCCATTCCCGGGGTGACCTATCAGGGACGTATCGTCTCTATTTCTGATGCAACGGGATCGTTCTATTCGCTGATCCCGCAGGATAATTCGGCCGGAAACTTTGTCAAGGTAGAACAGCGTATCCCAGTTCGTATCGAATTTACCGATCAGAACAGCCCTGAAAACCTGAAACGGTTGCGCGCCGGAATGAATGTCGAGTGTTCGGTAAAATTGTAACGGGATGTTTCGGGATTTTTTTGAAAGACGTCCGCGCATTCCCTATTTCAAAGAGTCGGTCCCACTGCCGATTTGTATGGGATTGTCGTTCTTCTTTGCACTGGTCTTCCAGTTCAATGCAGGGGTATTTTTGCCGACAGCTACCCAAATGTCCAGTATGTGGGGGTGGCTTAAGGAGGATGTGCAGATGGCTGCCTATGCCTCTTTTATTGGAATGACTTTGATTTTCCCGATTCTTTTCCGACTCAAGTTCCGCTTTCCGACCCGTTCGATTTTACTTACGGTTTGTCCCATCTTGATTGCCTGCAACCTGATCTCGATGCAGACACGTAATGTCTATCTGTTGGTGGCGGTCTGTTTTGTGTCGGGAATTTTCCGTATGTGGGGAACGTTCGAGTGCTTTTCCAACGTGCGATTGAGTGTCTCTCCCTCCGGAAACTTTTCGATCTTTTATCCGGTGATCTATATTATCGTCCTTGAAAGTATCCAGCTTTCCGGATTGGTGGCCGTACATATCAGCGATTGGGCAAACTGGCAATATATGCACTGGTTTGTCATTGGGCTGTTGTGTATTGTCTGGTTCTTGATCTTCACGTTGACCCGTTCCATTCGGCTGTTTCCCAAAAAACCGCTCTACGGAATCGACTGGTTTGGCGGTGCTTTGTGGGGCGTATTCCTTTTTGCAGTTATTTTTATTTGTATCTACGGTGAATATTATGACTGACTCGACAGTCCGTTGATTCGGCTCAGTATCGTAGTGGCTATTGTGGCTTTGCTGCTCAATATCAACCGTATGGCAATATTGAAACGCCCTTATATATCTCCTCAGGTGTTTCGCTATCGCCATTTCCCGACTGTCCTGTTTCTGTTCCTGATGCTCTGCCTATTTTTGACCACTTCGACCGTTTTGCAGGAGATGTTCATGAAATCGATCCTGCGTTACGACCAACTGAACGCTGTCTCCATCAATTGGTGCGTTTTTATCGGGATTCTGATCGGGTCTGCAACTGTCTTTTATCGGCAGGCTATATTGGGAGAGGGATATAAGTTTTTGATTTATCTCGGCTTTTTGTTGTTGGTGGTCTATCAGTATTGCCTCTATTTCTTGATACACCCCAATCTGAATATCGAAAGCCTCTATTTGCCCAATTTTTTGCGGGGAATCGGATACGGAATTCTGTATGTATCGTTGACGATCTATGTGGCTAAAAGTGTGCCGTTTCAACACTTTTTTCAAGGACTTTGCGTGTTGAGCTTTATTCGTACCAGTATTGCAACACCGCTGGGAACTTCGATCTTGGGGCGTTGGATGCGTTATCTGCAGCAGGATAATTTGGGATTGTTGAGCCGCAATATGGATCACGTCAGAGAATGGGCTCCTCATATTTCGATTCAACAACTTTACGGTGAAGTATCGATGCAGGCAACGCTGTTGAGCCTCAAAGAGCTGTTCGGATGGATTTGTATCGTCGGTACTCTGTTTTTGCTCTCTCTCTTTGCTTACCGGATATGGATGAAATCGTGGAGGATGAGCCATCAGGTGTTGCGTAAGGTGAAAAGCCGGTATCCTGAACCGTGGCTTTCGTGATGTGTGCAGTTGGGTGCTGTTTCATATTTTTTTGTCGTTATCATGCATGTCAAGATCATTTAAGCCATTTTCTTGTCAGAAGCATCTTTTACAACTGTTTTTATATAAATAGATATCCAATTCGGCTTTTGGTGTGGACTTGGATAATGGTAGTTATTGACTACATTTGGGCAAAATCAGCAGTAACGCAAAATGCAGGATCCCAGAGATTATACCCAGCAGATCAATGTAGTCATCGATCACATCAACACTCATTTGGATCAGAATTTAGATGTCAAGTCGTTGGCTGGATTGACCCATTTGTCTCCTTTTCATTTTCATCGGATCTTTTCTGATGCAATGGGCGAACCTTTAGCAAAATATGTGATGCGTAAAAGGTTGGAACTTGCCGCTATCTATTTACGCCACGATGTTTATAAACCTATTGCTATAATTGCTGCTGATACCGGCTTCCATTCATCCAACGTCTTTTGTCGGAACTTCAAACGCCATTTCGGTATGACAGCTGTTGAATATCGACGCAAAATGGAGCAGCAAGAGAGCAAGAATCATCCATCAGAACACAATAATGTGCCATATCAGCGATCTTATTTCCGGTACTTTTACCCCCGTAAATCATTTGACACTGGAGGTAAAAGTATGCAATGTGATTTTGAATTGAAACACATGGATGAAGTGCATATGGTGTATTGTCGCCATTATGGTGCCTATACTCAGATGCAACGGGCATTTGAAAAGTTGATGCAATGGGCCTATCCGAGAGGATTGGTAACTGCTCCGAATTTTCGTTTGGCAGCGATTTATCATGACAATCCTCAAGTTACACCTGTTGATAAATTGATTTCAGATGCATGTCTGATTGTTGAACGGCCTGTTAAGACAGATGGAGAAATAGGGACATTCACCATGCCTGCGGGACAATATGCTGTGGGACGGTTTGAAATTTCGTGGGAGGAGTTCCAGACTGCATGGTCCTGTATGTTTCAACTGATTGAAGAGCATGGATGTCAATGTTGTGGTTTGGCTTATGAGGTCTATTTGAATAACAGCGAAGAGCATCCGCAAAAAAAGTGGCTGATTGATATCTGTATTCCCGTCGAGGTAAAATAGTTTTATATGGATACCTTGGGGCAAAGATGCAGTTCTGCGGATAGATAAATCTTGATTAAATTTTAATTGTCATTAGGCGCTTGAAAGAGCGCCTTTTTTCTTGTATGAAATTTTCAAAGGAGGCGAGGAATCGGGTTTACTGTTTGAATTTTAATAAGAGCTTGATGGTAATTACATGAAGACCTCTTTCCCCTGAGTGGAGAATGTGGTGCCATCTAATTTCCTTGAGTGATGCACTTGTGGCCGATATAGGGTTGCTATTACGCTTGTGGTTATTGAGAGTGATAAAGTTGGCTCTGTTGAGTTTTGCAAGGGAAATAGTGTAAAAGAAAGTTTTTTAGCCTTTGTAAGCCTTTCAAATGAATGATCTGTGAGTATTTGCGATCTTTTTTGAAATTGAGACCGATGGGAAAAATTTTAGCGTCTAAAATGGAGCGTTCGAAGATGAAATCATTGTGTTTTCTCTATTTTTGCAAAGGGTTTCAGGATAGTTGTATGGAGTGGAGAGATCGCATCAGCAGTAAGGTAATTGAATTTTATGCAGGTGAGGAGCCGGCTATTGCGCAGATTCAGCATACACAAACTGTCGCTTCATATACCCGGATGATCGCTGCCGGAGAGGGGATTGGAGGACGTATGCTTGATTTGATGGAAACTGCAGCCTGGCTGCATGACATAGGATGTCCGGATGCCCGCCGCTGCTATGGAGATAGTCTGCCTGCGCACCAACAAGAGATGGGGCGCCAAAAGGTCAGTGTGTGGATGCAGGAGATAGAGGAGTTGACCGGGGAAGAGAAACAGTGGTTGGCAGATGTCGTGGGAACTCATCATCGTTTTGACTCTGCCAGACAGTTCCATTTTGAACCCTTGTATGAGGCTGATTTAATTGTCAATTTGATAGAGGGGTATTACGAACGGAGCCAGGCTCGACACTATTACGATACCGTGATGACTACAGCAACCGGCCGCAAACTGTTTGCCTCCCTGTTCTTATAAACGACACCTTTTTAAGTGCGGATAATTTGTGCGTTTCATTGATCAAGGCATCTGTGTATAAGGGCCAGTCAAAGTGACCTGCAGATGGAAGCAGCGTAGCATGTTGAGTATTTATCGTTCGGGTAAAAGAGGGTTATGAATAGTTTTGCAGCTATAGATTTTGAGACGGCCAACCAACATCGTTATAGTGTATGTAGTGTCGGTGTTGTGATTGTCCGTGACGGGAAGCCTGTAAAAACGTTTTATGAGTTGATTCGTCCTGAACCCAATTACTATTGTCGTTGGGCTACTGAAGTGCATGGATTGACCCGTAACGATACGGATAATGCCGAATTGTTTCCAACCGTCTGGCAACGCATCGCACCTGAATTAGAAGAGTTGCCGTTGGTGGCTCACAACAGTGTATTTGATGAAGGCTGTTTACGGCATGCTTTCCGTCATTTCGATATGCCGTATCCGGATTATCATTTCCGGTGTACCTGTCGCTTGGCTCGCAAACATTTTCCACAATTGCCAAATCATCGTTTGGATACTGTATCGGAATTTGTCGGTTATGATTTGCAGAACCACCATCATGCTTTGGCTGATGCAGAAGCCTGTGCCCGCATTATGCTCTATTTACTTAACGAGGGGCTGGTCAGTTTGTAATTTTTATTGATTTGCAAGTGAAGTTGTTTTTTTTACTTGCGGTGGATCTGTTTCCACGATTTGCAGATGGGCAATAGCTCTAACATTGTCCCATTTTGATGACCTTTGTTTGTGGTGTAAATCACTGGTAAATAGATTTTTTATTGAAAAAATCGATAGGAATTGTCGTATTTACATATTTACATGAAAGAGGTCCTTTCTTTCTGAGGTCGCTCAAATTTTTCCAAAGTATTCCATGCTCAATGAGGCATACTAAGCGAATGGAATGGTTGATCCGGATTCATTTGCTGCAACGCTTTGTGTTCTATAATTCCTTTTTATCCATCATTTGTTGCATGAAATTTACAAAGTTGAGGATCGCAAGCTATGTTTGAATAAAAAAAGTGATGATTTTCTTTTATTTCAACTTGACGAAGGAAATCTTTTCTTTTGTCTTTGATTGTAAAAACTTTGATTTTTGATTTTCTGAAAAGATGGCTGTCTGGTGTTAAGATTTTTATTCAAAGTGTGGAAAAATGTTATTTTTCTGTATTTAATCTGTTTACTCTCAATTTATTGTTGTCTGTCGAATTGTGTTGCTTATTTGGTAAGAGTCTTAATCCGATAAATCCGGAATAGATAAACTGTGATTTTTGTCGGAAGTAAATCGAAATTCATGTTTTCGATGAGAAATTTGTTGAGATGAAAATTTGTGTAAAATAGTGTTGCGCAAACGATTGTTTAGCTTGTTTTGTTCCGAACAATAACTATTATTGCAGTCCATTTTTCCAAAAAATTGAATGACATCTTGATGATAGCCTGCAGTTTGATACGTAAAGAATAAGGGCAATTTTATTCCTGATTGGAGGCGGGATAAAAAGGCTGATCGGTTTGTTTGAAGCTCTTTGGCATTACTTCATGATGCAGGACTTATTTATGTTTGGAGAAACGGGAAGAGCGTATTCAGCTCTTTAAAAAAGTGATAGTAAAACGAGCCTGTGAGCACTCTGAAAAGAGTGTGTAATAACAGGTTTTACAGCATGGTTTATGTTGTGAAATCCGGGAAATCGATTGGCCGGTCTTGTGTTATTGTTTTGATTGATAGTGACTTTTGTGTGCGCAATGATTCGTACATAAAATTTATGAACACCCGGAGTCGTTTTGCATATTGCGAGATAGATATATGCCGAAAAGTCTGATGACTTATTGGTTTGCCTGCTTTCAGTTCGTCAGGTTTTGGTCCGAAAGGGTGACTGTGTGTGAAATTTAGAGCCAACGTATATGCATTACGCTGGTACAGTAAAATAAATAGACAATCTCTAATTCTCAATGTTATGAGTGCATCCATTGAAAAGAAAATTCGGTGTAGCTCTTTTGTTGTCCATGTGTGTTTGCTGGGGAACTTTTGCCCAAGGTCCTAAAAAAGATCCCTCCCGCAAAGCGGTGCAGGATTCGACCAAGGTGAAAGATGCCTCTTCGTTCAAAGAGGAGGCAAACCGTAATGTGATGCTGAATGCGGCAAGTGCCAATGGACCGCGTGAGATTCAGATCGGATTGCCTTCGGCAGATGTGAACGTGTTGGAAAACGGTGTTCCGGTTACTTATGCTACCAATCCTCACAGTATTAACTCACAATGGCGTGCTGATGCCAGCTTGAGCCATGTGGGGCTGTTGAAAATTTCCGAAACCGCCATTAAAACCGGTAATATCGGATATGCGGTCAATTCGACGACCCAACTGGGTGAAAAGGGGTTTCACGGAACCTTCAATTACAAAACTAACCATTTTGGTCAGCAGGAGTTCTCATTGAATGTCAACGGTGAGATGAAGCGTGACTGGTACTTTAGCGGTAACATTTATCAGGATTTTGATCCGGGTACTTTCAAGATTCAGTCCACACCTTTTCAGGACCGCACCCAGATTTATAAATTCGCATTGACGAAACGTTATCATAACAATCGCGGTTCATTTACAGCACTGTACAATTACAGTAACAGCCATCCGGTTTACAACTATGCCACGCAGTCGGCTCCGTTTATTTATGTCGGCGATGGTAGTGTCCGTGAGTTTGGTAAGTTCAAACTGGGTACCACATCTTACCTGCCGGTGGATAATGAGATGATCTATCGTGATATGCGGACCGGCGAGTTGAAAAAGACGACGCTGTATGATGCTTCGCAAAACAAAGCGAGTGGCATTACCTTGATGAACGATTACACCTGGGATAACGGACTCAATCTTTCGACTGTGCTTAAATATGACCATTCGACCGGTTCGTTGGTTTACCAGACGCCGATGGAGTTGAAAAAACGTGCGGATGGTACGATTGATTATGAATATGAGGCACCCGATGGCAGTATGCAACCCTACACCGGCGAATATGTTCAGAGTCGCATGTCGTGTCTGAACCGTGGTTTGATCGATGAGATGATGTTTACGACCGAACTGTCGCGCAAAACTTCGAATGGTACTTGGCGTTTGGGATTGAACGAGTGGTTTTACGATATCGATTACACCTCGAATACAACCATGTATGATCAGTCTGTACCGATGGATGGTAGCTATCCTGTACGGCTTTACAATCCCAACTATCAGAATACACCGGGACGTGTATATGGTGGTAATGGCTATTACTATGATTTCAATAAAAATGCGTCAGAATATTACAAAGGTTACGAAAATAAAGTGGCGCTCTATTTTACTCACGATTGGGATGTAACCGATCGTTTGAATATCTATTATGGAGCTCGCTTCGAGTATCAGGCTTTGCGGGGACAGAATGCTGCCGTACGCAATCCGGAAGGAGATTACATTGGACGTCTGCCCGATTATCATATTGGAGCAACTGTCGTTCCCGTTTATGATGCTCAGGGCAATCGTACTGGTTATAAAGTGGGTAATGCCGGAGATCCCGAAGGTGTGTTGATTGCGCCCACCTCGATCGATCAAGATTGGTTTAACTATGCGCTGACCTTTGCAGCTACTTACAAAGTGACGGACCAGTTCGGTTTTACGGGTGATTTTACCTACATTACTCAACATCCTCGTATCGAGAATTTTGCACCGGCTACCATGCCCAACACGGATCGTATTTCGGTGCCGTTGGGACGTGTCGGTCTCTATTATAACAACAGTTGGTTGAGCTTGACATCGCTCTTCTCCTATATTTCGAAAACCAACAACAACTCGACGTTGAACCTGCAGCACTCAGTAAACGGTCAGAATGAGATTCTGGCAGCTCCGTTGACTTATGATATTCAGACGATAGGATGGACAACCGATTTGGTGGCAAGACCATTCAAAGGATTCGATTTCCACTTCCTGTTTACCTACCAGAAACCGACCTACAAGAAGTATGAGACATCGGTTACCTTCTCGGATGGTTATGTGGGAGAGATCAATGCGACCGGAAATATCGTTGCTGAGATTCCGCAGGTGATTATTGAGATCGATCCGAGCTACATGATCACCAAAGATCTGAAAATCTGGACCAGCTTCCGCTATTTCAGTAAAACCTATGCCAATATCAACGATGCCTACTATTTCAACGGACGTTTGGAGACCTTTGGCGGATTGAACTGGCAGGTAAACAACCACTTGGCATTGGGTTGTACGGTGGTGAATTTCCTGAACCAAACCGGTGCGAAAGGCAGTATTGCCGGAGCGGAGCTGATCACCAAAGAGGAGGCGGGCAAATATGCCGGTACCGTTATGGCGGGCAGTTACATCCGTCCCTTTACGGTTGAATTCTCGGCTCAGATCAAATTTTAATTGATCGTATTGCCGGACAAAGTGTTAATAAGGTGTTGTAAAATTTTAACTTGCATAAATCCCTAAAGATAAAGATACATTGCTGACGCTCCACGTGATCGCGTGTAAACCATATGTATCTTATAAAAGCAGATGTGTGAGGGCCAGACAATGTTTTCGGCAGTTGAGTCGTATCTCACGTTGGCTTAGCAATGTATCTGTTTGGGATAGGGAAATATATAGTGATTTAATCAGGTAAATAAAAATAATTCAATCATGAAACGTTGGGTCAATTGGGCTGTGTTGGCGATGTTCGGTTGGGCAGCTGTAAGCTGTCAGTCGTCACAGGGCGGTTTGTCATACGAGTCTCAGGGGGATTCGTTGACAGTAGTACATATTACGCAACCTTCGAAATATCTGTTGCTGCCGATTCAGGAATCCTGCAACGAGAGTAAAGTAAAGTTAGTGACCGGTTCTCCGGCCGATATGGCTATGGATGTGCGTTTGGCTGTGGACAGCATCGATTATTATGTTCCGTTCGAATTGCCACAGGGCGATTCGAATGCAACCGTCACCATTGCCGGTATTGGTCAGGATGCAATTTGCTGGGACAGCATCAAATTGTCCGACAAATTCGATGTGACCAATACGGATTATTACCGTCCGATCTATCACCATACGCCGCTGTACGGATGGATGAACGATCCTAATGGCATGGTGTACAAAGATGGGGAATATCATCTTTACTATCAGTATAATCCTTACGGTTCACGTTGGGGCAATATGCACTGGGGACATTCGGTCAGCAAAGATCTGATCCATTGGGAGCATCTCAAACCTGCTATTGCACGCGATACGTTGGGACATATCTTCTCGGGTAGTGCTGTTGTGGATAAAAACAATACGGCCGGCTATGGTAAAGATGCGATTATTGCCCTTTACACCTCGGCTAGCGATGAGCACGGTCAGATCCAATGCCTTGCGTACAGCACTGACAACGGTCGTACCTATACCAAATATGAGCACAATCCGGTGTTGACCCCGTTCGATGGACTGAAAGATTTCCGTGACCCTAAGGTCTTCTGGTTCGAACCGGCCGGGAAATGGTATATGATCGTTTCGGCGGACAAGGAGATGCGTTTCTATGAGTCATCGAATCTCAAAGATTGGAGCTATCTGAGTGCATTCGGGCAGGGCTATGGTGTGCAGCCCAATCAGTTTGAGTGCCCCGATTTCATCCAGCTGCCGGTCAATGGCGATCCTAACAACAAAAAATGGGTGATGATTGTCAACATCAACCCCGGATGTCTGTTTGGCGGCAGTGCTACCGAATATTTTGTCGGTGATTTCGACGGTAAAACCTTCAAATGTGATACCGACAAAGAGGTGACCAAATGGCTTGATTGGGGTAAGGACCACTATGCGGCAGTCTGCATTTCGAATGTCGATGGACGTGAGATCGCTGTGCCCTGGATGAGCAACTGGCAGTATGCGAACTATACTCCGATCCGTCAATATCGTGGCGCTAATGGGCTGCCACGTGAATTGTCACTTTATACAAAAGATGGCCAAACCTATATGGCTGCCAATGTGGTTCCTGAAGCACGCCAGTTGCGTAAAGAGGGCCGCACCTTGAATACAATCGCACTTAAAGGTGAGGACTACAAACTCGACAAGATGTTGCCCACCAATGATGGTGCTTACGAGATGGTGATGGACATCGTACCGGGCAGTGCTCAGGTGGTTGGCCTGGAGCTCTACAACGCCAAAGGGGAGAAGAGTCTGATCTATCTCGATATGAAATCCATGAAGCTGGTGATGGATCGTTCGGAGAGTGGCCTGACGGCTTTCGGCGAGAAATCGGAGCCACATGCAATCGAAAATCACGACCGTCGCAAGACCAATTCGATCAATTATAAAAACGATTTTGCGCTGGGTACGTGGGCTCCGCTCAACCTCTGCGAAGGCAAACGCTACCATCTCGATATTTTCGTGGACAAATGCTCGGTAGAGATTTTTGTGGATGGTGGACGCATCGCCATGACCAATCTGATCTTCCCGACTGAACCGTACAACAGCGTGCGTTTTTATGCTGAGGGTGGTGAAGCATCTGTGGAAAATGTGGAAATTTTCCGTTTGGGATTGTAATGCGGAGACGTTATCTTTAGATTGAAAATTGTGTTAATCAGATGAACCTAAACTATATGAAACGTATTGTTGCCATGATCGGATTGGCTTTGACTCTGCAGGGGGTACGTGCTGCAACCGCAGAACAACAGGTGATCCGCATCTCGACGGATAAAACGGATCTTGTATTACAAGTGGCTCCCAACGGCCGTCTGTATCAAACCTATTTGGGCGAAAAACTGTTGCATGCCGATGAGTTGAGAAAGCTGAAATGGAATGTGCATTCCGGTTCGGATGTCAGTGTAGGTTTGCGGGGTTGGGAGGTTTACAGCGGATCCGGCAACGAGGACTATTTTGAACCGGCCATTGCGGTAACTCATAACGATGGCAATGCTTCGACCTGGCTCTATTATGTCTCCTCTTCGAGCAAAGCGGTCGAAGGTGGAACCCAAACCGATATCGTGTTGCGAGATGACCGTTATCCGGTTGAGGTGACGCTCCACTATGTGGCTTACGCCAAAGAAAACGTGATCAAAACCTGGAGCGAAATCCGGCACCAGGAGAAGAAACCGATCCAGTTGTCACGCTACGCCTCGACCATGCTCTATTTCTGTCGTGAGGCCTATTATCTCACGGAGTTCAGCAGCGACTGGTCCCGTGAGGTCCAGATGAGTACGCAACGGCTGTTGGCCGGTAAGAAGATTCTCGATACCAAATTGGGTAGCCGTGCCGCTATGATCATGCAGCCCTTCTTTACGCTCGGGTTGGGACAACCGGCTGAGGAGATGCAGGGAGATGTCCTGATGGGTACTTTGGGATGGACCGGCAATTTCAGCTTTACTTTTGAGGTGGATAACGTCGGCAATCTGCGCGTGATTCCGGCGATCAATCCTTATGCTTCGAACTATCAGCTGTCTGCTGGCGAGACCTTTACTACACCTGAGTTCATCTTTACACTTAGCTCGAATGGAACAGGGGAGGGAAGCCGCAATTTACAGAACTGGGCTCGCAACTATCAGCTCAAAGATGGAAAAGGCAGCCGGATGACACTGCTCAATAACTGGGAGAATACGATGTTCGATTTCGATCAGCAGATGTTGGGTAATTTGATGATGGAGGCCAAAGATTTGGGTGTGGATATGTTCCTGCTCGACGACGGTTGGTTTGGCAATGACCATCCACGCAACAGCGATACGGCCGGACTGGGTGATTGGGAGGCCAACCGCGCCAAATTGCCGGGCGGTGTGCCTGCGTTGATTGAGGCTGCCGATGAGGCTGGTGTGAAATTCGGTATCTGGATTGAGCCGGAGATGGTGAATCCCAAAAGCGATCTTTTCGAAAAGCACCCCGATTGGGCGATTCACTATCCAAACCGTGATGTTTACTACTATCGTAATCAGCTGGTCCTCGATATGAGTAATCCCGAGGTTCAGGACTATTCGTTTGGAATTATTGACCGTTTGTTAACGGAAAATCCCCGTTTGGCCTACTTCAAGTGGGATTGCAACAGCCCGATTACCAATATCTACTCTCCTTATTTGAAAGAGAAGCAGAGTCAGTTGTATATTGATCATGTGCGTGGCGTGTATAATGTCATGCAGCGGGTCAAAGCAAAATATCCGGACCTGCCGATGATGCTCTGTTCAGGTGGTGGTAGCCGTTGTGATTACGAGGCGTTGAAATATTTTACGGAATTTTGGTGCAGCGATAATACCGACCCTGTGGATCGTTGCTACATTCAGTGGGGATTTTCGCAATTCTTCCCGGCCAAGGCGATGTGTGCGCATGTGACCAGCTGGAATAAAATGGCTTCGATCAAATTCCGTACGGATGTGGCCTCGATGTGCAAATTGGGTTTCGATATCGGACTCAAGGAGCTCTCGGCCGATGAATTGCTCTTCTGCCAGCAGGCGGTTGCCAACTGGAAACGTTTGGTGCCGGCGATCATGGATGGTGAACAGTATCGGTTGGTCTCTCCATACACCTCGAATCATATGGCTGTCAATTATGTCAGTCAGGATCGCAGCAGCGCCGTGCTTTTTGCCTACGACATTTATCCCCGTTTTCAGGAGAAGCTGATCCCGGTTAAGTTCCAGGGACTCGATCCCAACCGCATGTACCGGATCGAAGAGATCAACCTGATGCCTGGTACCGTTTCGACTCTTGCATCGAATGGAGAGGTCTTCTCGGGAGATTATCTGATGAAGGTGGGTATTGAGGTGTTCGGTTTCCGCCCGCTGCATAGCCACGTAATCGAATTGATCGCACAATAAAACGCACATAATATCAAGTTATGACTTCCAATCAATCCGTGAAAATTGGACGGCTGATCCCCGTCATGCTCTGCTTCTTTGCCATGGGCTTTGTCGATTTGGTGGGAATTGCCTCCAATTATGTCAAAGCCGATCTGAATCTGACCGATGGACAGGCTAATATTTTTCCGTCTCTGGTCTTTTTCTGGTTTCTGATCTTTTCCGTGCCGACCGGCATTTTGATGAACCGTATCGGTCGCCGTAAAACCGTATTGCTCAGTCTGATCGTCACATTTTTTTCACTGTTGCTGCCGATCTTCGGAGATAGTTACCTGATCATGCTCTGTTCTTTCTCTTTGCTGGGAATTGGTAATGCGTTGATGCAGACTTCGTTGAATCCGCTGCTGAGTAATATTATTTCGGGTGATAAGCTGGCCAGCTCACTGACCTTCGGGCAGTTCGTCAAGGCTATAGCCTCGTTCCTGGCTCCCTATATCGCCATGTGGGGCGCTACGCAGGCCATTCCGAGCCTCGGATTGGGATGGCGGGTGCTGTTCCCGATCTATATGATTGTTGCTGTGGTAGCTGTGCTTTGGCTTGGAGCGACCCAGATTGAAGAGGAGCAACCCGATGAGGCTTCGGGGTTTGTTGCCTGCTTCAAACTGTTGGGCAAACCGTTCGTCCTGCTCTGTTTCTTGGGAATTATGTGCCATGTGGGCATCGATGTCGGAACCAATACCACAGCACCGAAAATCCTGATGGAACGTATGGGAATGACGCTCGACAACGCATCGTTTGCGACCAGTCTCTATTTTATTTTCCGTACGATCGGATGTTTTGCCGGTGCGATCATTTTGCGCAGCGTATCTTCCAAATCCTTCTTTTTAGTCAGTGTCGGACTGATGTTGGTGGCGATGATTGCGCTGTTGGTGTCTGAAGTTCAGTATGTGATCTATACGGCAATCGCATTGATCGGTTTAGGAAACTCCAATGTTTTCCCGATTATCTTCTCGCAAGCGTTGCTCGATCAACCTGATAAGAAAAACGAGATTTCAGGTTTGATGATTATGGGCCTGTTTGGAGGAACCATCTTCCCGTTGCTGATGGGATTTACGAGTGACATCATGGGGCAGAACGGAGCTATTGCCGTGATGACGATCGGTGTCCTCTATCTGCTGCTTTATACTGCGAAAATTAAAAGATAAAACTTTCGGTAGTAGAAGATAAAAAGTAGCCCCGAGATTTCATGTAAATCTCGGGGCTGCTCTATTTCTGGTCAAGATGTATTTTATGGGGGAAGCTGATACAGGGCAGGTAGCGTGTAGGTGGGATTGTGTACGGGTCGTTTTGAAGTGATACGGTGACAGAGACAGGGGGATTTGTGTCCTCCTCTTTTTGATTTTGATCGATAGCGTGTTGGAAATAAATCGGTACCTTTGAATCTCATTGATGAAGATTCAAAACTCAAACTCACAATAATGAAAAAATCATGCTGTTTATTGGGGCTTGCCTTGGGCCTGTTTGTCTCCGTGCAGGCCGAAGAGGCTCGTCTGCTTCGTTTCCCGGCAACAAACGGTACAGATGTCGTCTTTACTTTTGCCGGTGATTTGTACACGGCACCGCTCTCTGGAGGAGAGGCTCGCCGTTTGACCTCCCATGTGGGCAATGAGATTTTTGCCCGTTACTCTCCGGATGGGAAATCGATCGCTTTTACCGGCCAATATGATGGAAATACTGAGGTCTATCTGATCTCGGCAGAGGGAGGTGAACCTCAACGTTTGACCTACACCTCTACCAACAAACGGGACGATTTGGGGGACCGTATGGGTCCTAATAACATTGTGATGACCTGGAGCCGTGATGGACAGCAGATTGTCTATCGTAATCGTATCGGTGACGGTTTCTCAGGCAAATTGTGGAGCATCTCCGACAAAGGTGGTATGCCTGAGATGTTGCCGTTGCCCGAAGGAGGTTTCTGCTCTTACTCTCCCGATGGCAAAAAGTTGGCATATAACCGGACATTCCGCGAATTCCGCAATTGGAAATATTATCGTGGCGGTATGGCCGACGATATCTGGATCTACGATCCTGCGGCCAAAAAGGTGACCAATGTCACGAACAACGTGGCTCAGGATATCTTCCCGATGTGGATTGGCGACGAGATCTTTTTCGCTTCGGATCGGGATATGACCATGAACCTGTTTGTGTACAACACCAAAACCGGAAAAACCGAAAAGGTGACCGATTACACCGACTATGATGTGAAGTTCCCCAGTACGAATGGAGAGGTGATTGTCTATGAGCATGGCGGTTACCTTTACAAATTCGATCCGAAAAGCCGCCAGTCGGAGCAAATTCACATTACGTTGAATGGCGAAAATGTGTATGCACGTCCCGAACAGAAACATGTACAGAGCTTTTTGCGTGCGGCCAGTCTCTCTGCTGATGGTAAACGGTTGGCCGTAACCGCACGTGGTGAGGTGTTCGATGTGCCGGCCGAAGAGGGGGTAACCCGAAACATTACCCGCACTCCGGGGGCCAACGAACGTGAAGCGGTTTGGTCTCCTGACGGCAAGAATATTGCCTACATTTCGGATCGTACCGGTGAAACGGAGATTTGGATGGAGTCGGCTCAGGGTGGGGAACCTATCCAGTTGACCCAGAATAACGATACCTATATCCGCTCATTGCAATGGAGCCCGGACAGCAAATCGATCCTTTATACGGATCGTAAAAACCGAATCGTCTTAGTTGATGTGGCGGCAAAAACCAAACGGGTAGTGATGCAAAATCCCGAAGGGGAGTTCTGGGATGTGGACTATGCTCCGGATAGCCGTTGGATCACCTATACCAAACCCGCCTCGAACGAGATGTCGGTCGTTTATCTCTACGATTTGGTGGAGAATAAGGAGTACCCGGTTACTGAAAAGTGGTACAACTCTTCGGAGCCGACTTTCAGTACCGATGGCAAATATTTGATCTTCTGTTCAAACCGTGATTTCAATCCGGTGTATGGATCGTTGGAGTGGAACCACGTCTATCTGCGTACCGGTGGAATCTATTTCGTTACGCTCGATAAGACGTTGCCTTCGCCCTTCCTGCCTAAAGATGCTGCTGTCGATGCGGAGAATGACTCCGAAGCGGCTGTGACTGACGGTAAGGCAGAGGGTAAAAAACAGACCGACGGTAACACGAAAGATGCAAAGAAAAACAGTACGTTGAAGATCGATACGGAAGATATGTATGCACGTATCGTCAAATTACCGTTGGAGGCTGACAGCTACAGAAACTTCTATTGCGACGGAGAGCGAATCTGGTATTATGCAAAAGGGTCGACCCATATGTTTGACCTGAAAGAGCAAGAAGACGAGGTGGTTGCCGAAAGTGCTTCCATGGATGTTACTCCAGGTTCTAAAAATGCGCTTTTCTATTCGAAAGGTAAACTCTTCGTTACCGCTATCCCGACCAGCAAAATTACGTTGAGCGACGCTGTCGATCTGTCGAATATGGTGGCAACGGTCGATTATGCTCAGGAGTGGGCGCAGATTTTCGATGAGGCTTGGCGGGCTTATCGCGATGGCTTCTACCTGGAAAATATGCACGGTGTCGATTGGAAAGGAATCAAAGAGAAATATGCTGTGCTGGTTCCTTATGCAAAGACCCGTTTCGATCTGAACTACATCATTGGAGAGATGATCGGTGAGTTGGCTTGTGGACATGCCTATGTCAATCCGGGTGATTGCAAACGTGCAGAGCAGATCTCAATGGGACTGCTGGGTGCTGAGATGAGTCGGGATAAGAGTGGATTCTATCGGATTGACAAGATCCTTCCCGGTGCGCCTTACAGCGAAAAATTGCGTTCTCCGTTGGCCGAATTGGGGCTGAATATCGAAGAGGGCAATTACATTACGGCAATTGATGGTGTCTCAACGGCTACAGTCGATAATATCTACAAACTGTTGGTGGGTAAAGCCAATGTTTTAACCGAATTGACGATCAATACCCAACCGACCGAAGGTGGTCGTAAGGTGGTGGTTAAACCGACCGATGATGAGTATCCACTATACCACTACAACTGGGTGCAGAAGAACCTGAAACGTGTCGAGGAGGCCACTCAGGGACGGGTCGGCTATATCTATATTCCGGATATGATTTCGGACGGTCTGAATGAATTTGCCCGTTACTTCTATCCTCAGTTAGACAAGGAGGCGTTGATCATTGATGATCGTGCCAACGGAGGTGGTAATGTCTCGCCGATGATTATCGAACGTCTGTTGCGTAAGCCTTACCGCATGACGATGTACCGCACTTCGACCAAAACCGGAACGATTCCCGATGCTACGCAATACGGTCCGAAGGTGTTGTTAATCAATAAATATTCGGCATCGGACGGAGATCTGTTTCCGTGGAGTTTCAAGGCAAATGAAATTGGAACGGTCATCGGAACTCGCACTTGGGGTGGTATTGTTGGTATTAGCGGTTCTTTGCCCTATATGGATGGAACGGATATTCGCGTGCCTTTCTTTACCAATTACGATGCAAAAACCGGTCAGTGGATTGTCGAGAATCACGGCGTTGATCCGGATATTGTGATTGACAATGATCCGATCCGGGAGCAGATGGGTGAGGATCAACAGCTTGAGAAGGCTATTGAGGTAGTTCTTGAACAGCTCAAAGATCGCAAACCATTACCCAAAGTACCGGCTCCGCGCACCTTTAAAGATCTGGGTCTGGAACAAAAATAAGAGAGTGGCTCATCCGATCTATTTACACACTAAATCGGATGAGCCACCACTTTTTTATGCATTCAGATTCTTATCTTTAGACGATCAGCAATGAGCACATTGTTTGAATAGTCTCGTATATTTTTAATTTGTGTTGTCATGGAGGAAAATTCTCAAAAGTCCAAGAAAACGGTCTATTACAGCGGGTTTACGGTGGCGTTGATCACCGCATTGGTTGGAGCCTATGTGCTGTTTTATATTACCGATCTCAAACCGGTCAGTTTGTTTCATACGACCAAATATCTTTTGACTCAAGAGATGGGGATGAGCTTTTATAATGCTCCAGACGGTGAGGAACAAACTGTCATGTTTCTTGATGATGCACCTGATGCACCAGCTATTGAGGAGGTGCGTCAAGAGGGTGAACGGTGGTTGGATTTCAGTAAAGTTAAGGTTGAAGCACCTGTCAATGGATGGGCAAAAGTCGATATCGGAGACGATGGAGCCCCTTTGTATGTAGAGCAGGAGTATGTCACCTCTGAAGAGGCAAGCCTTTTCGAAGGACGTAAGGCCAGCAACTCTTTTATGGCAACCGGTGTGAGAAATCTGCCGCCTGCTGGCTGGATGTGGCTGATGGGAATATCCCTCTACTTTTTCCTGTTTTATCCATGGTGGCTGGTGCTGAAAAGTGACCTGACAACGCAAGAGGGCAAAAATCAACTGTTGCATAAAGCCTCTTATTTGGCCTATGCTGCGTTGCTCTATTTTGTCCTGCTCTTCGGTTTGAAATTTATATGCGGATATAACCTCAGTATGCATTGGTTCGTATCTGGAAACTATCTCGGCAGTTCTCTGTTAGCCGTAATCAATGTGATTTTCGGAATTCTGGGTGTTGCAGGACTGTTTTGTGTGCTGTATCGCTTTTTTAATGACAGTCTCGATGCTGCCGATGGGCCGTGGGCTGCATTGCGTAAATTGGGCTGGAAAGGAGTTTTGCTGTTGATAGCAGGTGTCTATTTTATCCTGATTTTCCTTGGAGTATTGATCGGCATTATCGTCATTTGCGCGTGTGTCTATTTTTTCTTGACGAAACTGCTGCCGGCTATGTTGGCCTCTCATGCATTGTTAGGTGGCGGTAAGCAGTCGGTGAGTCCTACCGATCCAGAAAGCTGCCATAGTTGTGCATATTATCAGAATACTTTGTGTACACTACATGCAGAGGTGATATCAGATCCTTCTGGAACGCGTTGTCGTGATTATAAACATCAATAATATGGCGGCGTGTTCTTCGTTATAAATATAGCTTCTATTTTTTTGAAGTAGAGTTGACCGGTATGCTATAGGGCGTACCGGTCAATTTTTTGTTTGAGAGACAGGGATGTAGGGAGGGTGTTTGGTGGGAAACGGTGTGTTTGGAGGGGCACCAATTTTATGAAATGTATTTCATTGACGCAGGTGCTAATGATTTGGTTTGATGCCATCCCAATTGGAATGCCCATAGTAATGAGAATAGACACTATGTAGCAAATAAAGGTGATAGCTGCCGATAGTTTTCTACTTCCAAACAAAACGGGACGTTCTTTCACAATCTGTTCCCATTTATTGTGATTGTATAGTAGTTGCCACCATATTTCATATAGAATCACACCAATATTATAGTAGTGCCATGTAGATAAGGGTCAGATACTTCGAATACTTTTACGAGAATCAGTATTATCAATGCCATGATAGGGAATGTCAACAGACTGCTTACAGCGTTGATTGCAGCAAGCAAACATCGTCCTATTTTGTTATCGGGGCATCCTTATGGCGCAGACAGCTCTGATAATAGAACTCCCGGAAATGTATCATGGCTTAGTAGCGAGTAAGAGTTGGGCAATGTGTCCAATGCATTAAAATAGCCGGGTCTTGACTCGGGTAAAAACAATGCTGTCCGGTTGATCTAATTGCAAAACATTTTTATTGACGACATGAACCGTACGATTATTGAGGATTAAGGAGGTATCCCTCTCGAAACGTATCGTAAACTGTATGGTACGAGGAGAGGTATAGAGCCATTTCCCCCATCTGTTGGCTCGATGTCGTTGTATCGTGATTAACTCTCCGGTAGGTCGTAAGATCAAATACATTGGATCTTGGTTTAGGGTGTCGGGATCGGAAGTCTTGTATTCATAAACACCAGCCATTCTTAGACTTTTTTTGTGTTGTCTCTGAGTAGTGGCGTGATCGGTATCATTCTTATAATTAGTGTTTTTAGGGACCTCTAGTTTGTCGAACCGATTAAAATACATTGCACTATCTTCTTCCAATAAAGTGTATTTATCAATAATGTCAAAGGTGTAATTAGGGTAGTCCGCAAACCGTCCTTCGAGTATATCGGTAAGTGTTAACGCTGGAGGTATTGGAGAACATTCCAATTAAATTTGCTTTAAGTCTGTATATTCCCAATATCCGCAATATTTAATAAATTGACAATTGGGGTATAACATGGTGAATGTTTTATTATTCTTTAAAATTAGTATTTCAGCAATATCATCATCTATCCCTTCTCGCAACGTCCATTTTGCGTTGTAAACGCCACTCATTTTGTTGATGTTGTGCTGCATGCTGCATGAACTGAGCATGAGTAGAAGCGGGAATGCTAAAAGAAATGATCTGTTTTGCATGGCGTTATTGTTTTTGTGAGGTGGTATATGCTGTCCGAAATCTCTGTATGTTGGCCTATTGTGGTTTCTGCTTCAAGATATTTAGGTCAATATTTTAAAGGAATCTGTTGGAGCTTTTATGATCCACGGTTACGAGGAGAATTTTATCGTGTCTTCAAAGTCATTCAATCCGCAAATAGCGTTGTTGACGGATGCATGTGGAGTATCTCTGCCGCTGGAGCATTTGTTTGTTGTCATTGTACTATCAAGATAGAGAATGTAGCTTTACTGTCATAATGTTTTGGCTGTTTTCGAATTATTAGGTTTGTGAAAATAATTCATAAGTTATTCATTGAAATCGTATCGCTGAAATGTCGTTTGAAGTCATTGTTTTGACCTGTTTATGTGAGTAAAACTACCAGTAATAATGATGTGAGTACCCCCAAACAATATACAACGATCAAACATCCACATATAATTTTTTTCATACGAGGTTCATTTCCCCATTTTTTATCCAGCTTTTTGTATTTTTCATCGTTTAAAAAATAACGATGATTTAGGTAACACCCTGCTAATAATATTATAAAAGTACATGACTCGCTATCTAAAGGCTTTCCTGTTAATAGCTTATATGCTATTCCAATATAAAACAGATAGAGGGTCGATACAAGTATAACGCCTATCCCAGATACACGTTCATATCCGAAATAACTGGCATGCCATTTCGTCATACGATAATAGATATATTCATGTAATGTTTTCATGTCTATTTTTTTTTTGTTAAGGGGCTTGCTGTATCCTATATCGTTTGTGCCAGCCCGTCATTACCATGCTTGTTGACATAAGTGTCAACAGATACTGTTGAGGTAACTTACTTATATGTATTTGTATCTTATTTGGATAGGGAACGATCAAATTGGCGACGAAGATCGCTGCTTATCAACAACTCTCCTTGAAAAAGGCCTGGTAGTAATAGACTTTTCAAGCGATCATTTAGTAAAATGTTCATCCAAGCTAACATCTCTAATAAAATGCAAAAGTGTAGTTTCATGGTTCGATGGTTTTAGGCGTTATGCGGACAAAAGAATCGACCGTAGATTGACGTTTGATGCTGAAGGGCAGTGTTTTTGAATGTGAATATACCTTGCTTGGATGGAGTGTGTCACATAACAGTTTTCCTTCAATACTGCTATTGTTGCTCCTTATCGACAGTGTAGATGCGGATATACAAGGAGCTGTCTGGACTCGCTGTGTCGCAGCTGTATTCCGTATGGATAATTTCGTCAGGCTCAAGCGTTTTCAGTCGGTGTACATCTTGACAGGTTGCCACACGCCGATCGTTGACCATGTAGAGGGTTTGTATCTGGTTTCTGTTCAATTGATTTTTGTTAATATAGGAGGTTAATCCTTTGTTGACCTCCAAATATCCTTTGCATGCATCGTGGGTAAAGACATACAGGTTCTGCTGTATGGCAACGGTATCGAATTTTGGGATTAAATTTTTGTAAGGTCCTTTGTAGCCTGCACAAGAATCAATGGCTCCGGGAAGGGCATAGAGAGTTGGTGGAGTATTAACATATTGCGATCCTTGTAAAATGTGATCTACGTAGACGTTGATGACAAAGTCATGGATGATGGATACATAATCGTAAGGGCTCTGAGCCTGGCTCTTACCTATGTAACTCAGCAGAAAAACTGCAATCCATAGCCGTTTCATAGCGTTCCAAGTTATGGTGTGAAAGGCTTCCCAAAGTAACTCTATAAATATAGTAATTTTTAATGTTTTGCCATTATAGATTATGCCGATTGTAGGAGTTATTGTATTCCCTCCGGAATATGGGTGACTAACGAAATGTTTTTATTCTGGAGTTTTTATTTTGTTTATGAATGGATGTTACTGTGAATAATTAATTATAAAAAAAGCTATTTGTTGTAGTAATACTTTGATTTACAATAAGTTATTAATTTATATATTTGTTTAAATTAAACCGTTTACAAGTTGAAAGCAGGTTGTGATAAGTGTATTTGACTATTGGATTGGCCGCATAACCTTGAATGAGGGTTTGGTTGAGTAATCCAAGGATTTTGAAAGCATACGCTTGAGATGCAACATTTATCGAAATGTTTGTCAAAGTATCAGATTTAGTAGTGGCGCTTTGATAGAGATTGTCGTGTGTGATTGCAATGAAAAATGATCAAAGGCGGAAATTTATTTAGATGATATTTAGTATAAAAGAGTATGTGTTTGCGATTTTTTACATGGTGTTTGGTGTGTTTTATGATTGTACCCGCATTGGCATGGGCTCAACATCCCAATAGCAAGGCCGAACAAGCGATCCGGAATGAAATGGAACGACAGAGTCGTCGTGAAGCTGGACTATTGAAGAGGGCAGGATGGAAGGTAATGCCTAACAAAACATCTATAGAACAGCAGGTACGCGATGTCCGTTTTATGGAAGCTGCTACCCATGACCAGTCTGGAGAGCGGCTTTACTTGATCAGTTCAAGCTGCGCCAGCGATAGCAGCTATTTGATGGCCAGACGAAAAGCAGATATGTCAGCTCGAGATAAGATGGTGCAGCAGGTGATTTCATTGATTTATAATAGTGGTGCCGAAAATGCAAGATCGAACGGAGAGCTGGAACAGTTGCCATTTATAGCAGAAAATGGAACGGTTACTTCTGCTCATTTACAGTATGTCGTTCCGGTTTTGGAGTGTTATCGGGTGGATCGGAACGGATGTTATGAGGTGTTGGTTACCATAAAGGCAGATTATGCCAGAACATGTAAAATTATTAACGCTGTTTTACATCAAAAAAAGTGATGGCAAGATGAGGGATGATTTGCCCTCTTTCGTAGAGATTTATAAGAGTATATTGTGATTATGCAGTGTAATGGACGTTTGAATCGGATATGATTCTGTTTGGATCAATTGGCTTCAAAATCGTTTATGGTATTGTGGAGATAGGTTTAATGTGTAGAAAATGATTTATGGATGAACTTCAACCAATCTTAATGCGAATTGCTGCTGCTACAGGTTACACCTTGGAACAAGTTAAGGTCAAGGATCGTCATAAAGAGATTGTTTTGGCACGTGAGATTTATGTTAGAGAGCTTTGTGCGGCTGGGTATTTACATTGGCAAGTGGGGGAGATTTTAGCTCGAGATCGATCGACAATCTCTTATGCCTTGTCTGCGTATGAACGTGATTATGAGACAGACGAAATGTTCAGAAGGATTGCAGATCGGGCAAAAGGCAATAATATAATATAGTTGAAACGTTTGTATGTAAATAGGGTAATATGCGTAGATTGTTTCATTATTTGGAGATTATATTGATCATTATATTTATACTGTTTTTATTTGTAGTTGCATGTTTGCGGAGGCAACAGCAGTGTGAATGTGAGGCAATCGAGACAACCTCAGTTCAAAAGGAATAGGTTATCAAATTGGACGTGTACGATTTTTTGCTTGGCAACTGTGCAATCCGAAAGAGAAGAAGTTTCTCAATGGATGTTATTCCGTAATGTGCTGTATGGGGTGAAAGAAGAGCGTGTCTGTTTTAATCATCTTCTTTCAGTAGGTAAATATCCATTGATTTAATCAACCTTTTTATTGAATCGCTTTTATACCAAGTAATGCTGTGGGCAATGATACTCTTCTTGCCCATATGATCTTTAATAACAGATGGCTCTATACGCCTGATGTACTCTTGTGCCATGCTGTCAATCTGCCGGAATGCCTGAGGATCATATCGTGCAATGTCAAAATATACGGATGGGGAAATATCACATGTGTCTAAATGTAGATGATCAAAACCGTGTATAAGGCAACAGCACAAAAAATATTCTTGTAATAAGGCCCTGTTTACTTGCTTGCTGTTGTGTTTGTGGGTTGTCATGCAGCTACTGAACAATAACACATTCATTCATCCCATCAAATAATTCGAAATTTTTCTCATGTCTTGAATGTGTTACTGATTATTCGAGAGTCTATAGATTTATAATTTGCAGCATATGGCCCTGCATCACTATGACCAATAGTTGCTGTTTTGTGGCATACAGTGGCATGTTTCAAAGTCACACCCATCTGCCGAGTTATTGCATTCTTCACGCTCCATCCTGCAACTCCTTTTCGCTGAAAAGGTATTTGTTTTTAGCTATCAGTAAGTTCCCAATGCTGTTTTGCTTAGTATGTCCTAAAGATCATAAAATAAAAGCTACTACTGCCAGTCTTATACTATACAGTAGTAGCTTGTGATGACCTATTGATAAGTTACGATTAGGGGGTGTCCCATACGAGACTCATATTGCTCTTTGGACAAGACCAATTTGTCCAAATACAATTTGTTTTGCCTGATCTCTTTCCAAGAGTATTGATGAAATGTAGTTGTATCATAGATATATACATAAAGCGAATCTGGGGTATAATCAAGTGTTTGTAAGATGCCAAGATTTTTGCCACGCAAGTTGTGCTGTAAACAATACACGTTGGTATCTCCGGCTGAAACAAAATTGTATTCGAACGAGGATGGATCCGGTAGAGGTAGCGATGGAGAGATGGTATCTTTCAGAATGTCAAACTCATAAGCGGCTACATAGATTGGTCTGTCAGACCGATTGACAAAGGAAGTATATGCTCTGAGGTAAGGTTTTATTAATACAGGGTTTTCCCATAAGTGCGATTTACCTATCCAAATAGGATTTTTTGTTTCAATACGCTTATTGCTGGACACGGTAGCTTCTGCGGCTATAGTATCCTGTCCAATTAATCGGATCATTTTATAGGTTGCAAAAAGATCTTTCCCGACCCTGACAGAATCGACGAGAATCGGTGAGCTGAATTTTGCAAAACCGTCATCAATATGTAAAACGTTCCAGAGCATGTCTGAGATCTTCCAATGTGCCTCTTGCTCCATCTCTAACAGCGTTCTCGGCGTGTTCAGGTTGTGTTGGTGACGTAGATACAAGCCATAGCCTCCGCCAATGCACAGTATTATTATAATGATTCCCCACAGTAAGCTCTTTCTCTGTTTCATAGTTGTATAATTTACGGTGTTGGTCGTTTTACAAAGATTGTTCAAGGATGATCAGAAGTGTCGTTTTACAACGATGAGTCCGCGATACAGACCGGGCAGTAACATGCTTTTGATGCCATCGGGTTGAATGATCCCGTAAAAGGGCATATTTAACGCAGAATCTGTCAGAACTAAGATGTTTCCATCTCTGTCCCAGATGCCGGCGGAATGATCAGTTGTGATTGGCTTGGGGTAGGCCTGTACAATGTGATTGTCAAAAAAATGTACGTGAGTGTCCAAGAAATAGACATCCAGACTCCGAAATGTATTTGTCAAATAGCAGTAAATTAGATGTTTAATTGTTTGGCATGGATATTTGTAGTGTATGTCATACAAAACCATTTAATAGATCTATTATGAAAAGACTTGTGTCATTTGCAATGGTATGTTGGGCAGGGATCGGGTTCCTGTTTGCTCAACAGATGAATCAACAATCTTTGTTGACCGGGGAAGAGATCCGAGGAATCGACGTGACGGGGCGTTGGGATATCGTCATCACTCAAGGAGACCAAACTGGAGTTAAACTGGAATACGATTCCACACTGACGGAAAAATACAACGTGACCTGCGAACTGGATGGGACAACGGTTTATTTAAATGTCGAAAATAAAGACGGTAGCCCCAATATTGAGGGTCCGGTAATGGCTTATGCTTATGTGACCCTGTCGTCATTGGATAAATTCCGGGTGTTCGGAGGGGCTTGCAAAATTACGGCGAAAGATACGCTTACCGCCAACCATTGCGATATCAATATTGTGGGAGCGGGTGACATTGAGAATGTCTCCCTGAAGGTACAAACGTTGAGTTACGAGCAAGCCGGTGCAGCCCAGATATCTGGATTGAATATAAAGGCCCAAGAGGATGTCGATATAGCTATCGCTGGAGCTGGAAACTGTTCTGATATCTCGATTTGTACGGCTGGAGATTTGCAAATTCAGACCAAGGGTGTGGTTCAGTTTGCGGCCGATATTGATGTGAATAAGGTGACGGTTGAGGCCTCAAGTAATATGGGTAAAATCTGTTTGAGGGGACATGCCGCTCGTAAAACGGTACATTCGTCTCCTGTCAAGCAGATCGATCTCTCGCAGTTGGAAATATCCCAATAGATTGTTTGTGGTGTGGTTTGGTCGGATTAAGGAGGGGGAGATTCTTGCAAATCCCTAAACGAAAAAGAGGTTACGACTTGTATCGTAACCTCTTATTTTCGGGCTCCTCAACAAGGACTTGAACCTTGGACCCCCTGATTAACAGTCAGGTGCTCTAACCAACTGAGCTATTGAGGAATGTTCCTTTTGTTTTGCGAGTGCAAATATAAAGCAAAATCTCGATTCTGCAAAAGTTTTTCGAAAAATAATCGTAAAAATTTTCATGAAAATCGAGGCTCAGATTGACTTTTTCTTGATAAGGTGTTGGAATACAGTTGATCTGTGTGGGAGTTTATGTGGTTTCGTTTTTGCAATTTTTTTTATGATCAAATCTGCAAATAGAGACTATACGGGACTTGCAGTTGCGGAAATTCTCCTGAGTTTTGATGGCTGGACTTAGGTAAAGTTGGGTTACTTGTCAAAAATACGATTGGGAATCGGGGTCGATTTGTTGTGCGTGCATCAGTCGCTCGGAATTGGTGAAGCACGTTGCTGAAAGAAATGGCTACGCATAATAAAAACGTCAACTGTCATCCCCGTTGGGTGGGGCAGTTGACGTTTTTAGTTATGAACTGCGATTTATGGCGCAATAGGAATCTACTTGCGGAGATTACAGATGCGGAGCCAGAATCATGTGTCATGTTGACTGCATCCGTGTTGGCTGCATTTGACCATCGCTTTGTTTGAGCTTACCTTTTCAGTGCAGACTCTGTGCAATTGCTAACCCTTAGTGCTACTATTCCGGTGGCGTGTGGACGAGTGTTCGTTTCTCTGTGGGGCCGGATATCCGTGCGAACCTTGTGAGCCTGTACTCCATGTCTTCATGGCTCCGTGATCTCAAGCTCCCATGATTTCAGGCTTTCGGGATCTGGTGACTCTTTGTCCCTGTGTTCCTGTGTCTCTGAGCCTCTGTGATACTGTGCCCGACTATTTGTATCCTAATGTCTGTATTTGGGCGAGGTCGGCCGTGGCAATTACCACTTTTTTTCCTGCAGCGAAATCTCGATAAATTCGGTGCTCGGGGAGTGGCGCTTGAGATATTGTTTGAGATAGCGTCGGGTGTCGTCGGTAATCTCTTTGCTGGTGGGCGGGTAGAGGTTATAGACCAGTTTGGCCACCTCGATATGGCGGTTGAAGCAGGCCTCAAGACTCAACACCGTATGGTTGATGCTGCCCAACCGGGGAGAGGTAACCAAAATCAGCGGAAGATGATGATCGGCAATGTAGTCGATGGTTGAGTAGGTATCGGTCAGTGGTACAAATAATCCTCCCGCTCCTTCCAGTAGGACTGTATCGTAGCTTTCGAGCAGTTTTGCCGTGCTTTTCTCGACCAAGGAGAGGTCGATCTCCCGGTGGTCGATCTCCGCAGCCAGCTGTGGGGATGATGGGTAGGTGAAGATAATCGGGCAGGTGGTGCCGTCAAGATCCACCTCCTGCAGCGGAATCCCCATGATGCGCCGGTGCAACTCAATGTCTTCTGAAATTCCTGTATTGCCGGTTTGGATGAATTTTTGTGTGATGGTCCGTTCGTTGCGGGCGTTCATGTCACGGGCCAACAGCCCGGTAACGACACTTTTCCCGGCATCAGTGTCGATGCCGCTGACAAAATATACTTTTTTGCTTTGCATGTGCTTCGGGTTTAACGTCGAATATCAGTTCAAAAGTAGTATCTTTGTCTGCATAGTACAACTTTTTTATGGATATCGTTACGCTTGAAGAGAAAATTGCGGCAGGCTATCGGCTCGGATATGACGAGGCCGTGGAGCTGATGCACTCCACACCTGCCGAAGAGTTATATGAATTGGCACATCGACTGCGTACCCGTTATCAAGGCAAGAAGTTCGAGACCTGTTCGATCATGAATGCACGAAGTGGCCGTTGCAGCGAAAACTGTAAATGGTGTGCGCAATCGAAATTTCACAAAACCAACATTGAGGTCTATCCGTTGGTGAGTGAGGAGGCTGCACTCAAAGAGGCACTGCACAATGCTTCGAAAGGGGTGGAGCGGTTCTCGTTGGTAACCAGTGGTCGGACCTTGAGTGCGGCCGATACGGATCGTATCTGTTCGATCTATCGTCACATCAAACAGCATACTCCGATTCATCTGTGCGCCTCATTGGGCCTATTGACCAAAGAGCAGCTGATTCAATTGCGCGAGAGTGGCGTAGAGCGTTACCATTGCAACATGGAGACAGCGCCCTCCTATTTTGTGAAGTTGTGTACGACTCACACGCCCGAAGAGAAGATGCAGACCATTGCCTGGGCCAAAGAGGCCGGTTTGAGTATCTGTTCGGGAGGTATCATCGGTATGGGCGAGAGTGCTGAACAGCGCATTGAGTTGGCGGTGACCCTCCAGAAGATCGGTGTCGATTCGATTCCTGTCAATGTATTGAATCCGATTCCAGGGACCCCTTTGGCCGATGTGAAGCCGTTGGAAGATACCGAAGTGTTGGTGGCGATGGCCATGATGCGTATTATCAACCCGACGGCCAATATTCGGTTGGCGGGAGGACGTAATATGATCAAACATATCGAAGAGAAGGCACTCTATTGTGGGGTTAGCGCTTCGATTGTGGGCGATCTGCTGACCACGGCAGGATCTGATATTGACACCGATAAGGCGATGTTCCGTCGTTGCGGGTTCGAATTGTAGCCCCCTGCTATTTTTTCGAGGGGGGGTGTAATATGAAGACCAAAACTTTCTTTCCAGGTCTGCGATGAATCATCTGGAATGACAAGATAGACTTGTAGAGAGGTGTTTTTGAGAACCTTTTTTAGGCATTAAGTGTGTGCGGAGAAAATATCGATGCGAAGCTGAAAAAAGGTGTAAATGGGCTGAAAAACACTGAATGCAGCAGGGAAGGCTGGATGACGGAGTAGTGGAAGAGGAGTTGTGGAATTGGATGTAAAATTAAGGCGTAGGACGATGAAAAGGTTGGTTCTGTTGATCATGGCGCTTGTGACTGGATCATGGGCGTTGGCGCAGCAAACTTCGACGATGAAGTTCGCGCAGGAGCAGTGGAATTTTGGTGAAATCCACGAAAAAGGGGGCAAGGTGTCGCACCGTTTCGAATTTACCAATACCGGCTCTAACCCTTTCGTGATTGAGAAGGTGGTCACCTCTTGCGGGTGCACGACACCGACCTTTACCCGTCAACCGATCCTGCCCGGTCGCAAAGGTTATGTCGAGATTACCTACGATCCGTTGTATCGTCCCGGTAAATTTCGTCGTGAGGTGACGGTGGTCAGCAACGATCGTCGCAACCAGAACAAACTGATCATCACAGGCAATGTGATTGCAGCTGAACGTTCACCGCAGGAGACCTATCCTGTTGATTTGGGCGAAGGATTGCGAGTGACCCGCAAAACGGTCGGAATCGGCTATGTGCCTCGTGGAGATGCCAAGGCTGGTACGTTGGAGTATTTTAATGCGTCCGATAAACCGATCACGATCGGCGTAATTTATGAGAACCCACGTGTTCCGGGATTCAGTGTCTTTCTCTCTACCTCGATGTTGGAACCGGCTACAGGCGGGGTGATGACCCTGTCGTTCGATCTGCGCAATGCGGATGTGTGGGGTCGGGTCAACCAAACGTTTTATCTGACGGTGAACGGTCAAAAGAGACCGGTTCGGTTTACGGTGTCGGGTATTGCCGTTGAGGATTTCTCCGGGCTTTCTCAGCAGGAGTTGGCCCAGGCTGCCAAAGCCCAATTTACCGCTCAATATTACCATTTCGGCGATATGAAAGCAGGTGAGGAGCGGTCCAAAAACTTTACGGTGACCAACGTGGGAAAATCTCCACTGATTATTCGTCAGGTCAATCCTGATAAATATATGAGCATTACCTTGAAAGCTGGAACCACTATTGCTCCCGGAGCATCGGTTACCTTTACCGGAACGTTGCGTTCTGCGGGGGCACAACCGGGGCGTTTTATGGGGACGACGGTGATAGTGTTGAATGATCCGTCACGCCCGATGCGGGAACTTCGCTTGACAGGCAATATACTTTAGTGTGGCCCCTGGCTGCGTCTTAAAGAGAGAGACGAGGCGAATAAAAGGGGGATACCGTGCAGCGTGCAGTGTTTCAGAGGAGTGTGCGTGTACACGAAAGGACAAAGAAGATCCTGAGAAGTACAGTGTTGGACAGACGCAGCGAGTGGCGATCCGAAAGAGCCTATAAGCCTCACAATGTTCCCAAGTCCGTGATGTGGAATAAGTCGCTATGGCTATATGTCATTGACTGGTAGAAATGTGTAATAAGGCTGTTAATGAATAAAATATCTCTTGCCGTGTGCAAGGGCCAGAATGAAATAAGAATATTAATCGTACGATATGTTTAAGATACTCGGTAAGGAGCTATTGGCTCCGAATATTTACCAGATGGAGATTGAAGCTCCGCGGGTAGCTCAGGCTGCTAAACCCGGACAATTCATCATCCTGCGCCTCAATGAAGAGGGAGAGCGCGTTCCGTTGACCATCGCCGACTATGATACAGATCGAGGCTCTGTTACCATTGTGATTCAGACGGTTGGTTATTCCACCAGCAAACTCTGTGATATGAATCCCGGTGAGTCGATTGCCGATTTTGCGGGACCTCTTGGCCAGCCCTCAGAATTTGTGCACGAACCCATCGAGCAGTTGCGCGAAAAACGGATTCTGTTTGTTGCTGGTGGCGTGGGGACCGCTCCGGTCTATCCGCAGGTCAAATGGCTGAATGAGCATGGCGTAAAAGCCGACGTGATTATTGGAGCCAAGAATCGTGATACACTAATTTTTGTGGAGCAGATGAAGGCTGTTGCCGGCAACGTCTATATTGCAACCGATGACGGTAGCGCTGGTTTCAAAGGTATGGTGACCGCCTTGTTGTGCGATTTGATCGACAATCAGGGCAAACAGTACGATGAGGTGATTGCAATCGGTCCTATGATCATGATGAAGTTCGTTGCACTGACCACGCTGAAATATGGTATTAAAACCATTGTCAGCCTCAATACGCTGATGGTAGATGGAACCGGTATGTGTGGTGCTTGTCGGGTGACGGTGGGCGGTAAAACCCGTTTTACCTGTGTGGATGGTCCCGAATTCGACGGTCATCAGGTCGATTTCGATGAGGCAATGCGGCGTCAGGGAATGTATCGTACCATTGAAAGCCGGAAAGCTCACATGGCGGAGGAGCGTGCTGCCGGGCACGTTTGCAACATTGGTTTGGACAAATAATCGGGAAAGAGATGGCAAACAAGATAGGACGAGTTCCCGTGCGGGAACAGGACCCGAAAGTAAGGGTTACCAATTTTGAAGAGGTGTGTCAGGGTTACACCCTTGAAGAGGCGCAGTTGGAGGCTTCGCGTTGTCTGCATTGCCGCAAACCGCGTTGCGTGGAGCATTGCCCGGTCTCGGTGCAGATCCCAGAATTTATTGCAGAGCTTGCTGCGGGAGATCTGGCTGCCGCTGCCGCTGTTATTGCTGAAGATAGTTCGCTGCCGTCGGTTTGTGGACGGGTGTGTCCGCAGGAGACGCAATGTGAGGGCTCTTGCGTATTGGGCGTGAAAGGAGAACCGGTCGCTATCGGTAAGTTGGAACGTTTTGTCGGAGACTGGGCGTTGGAACATCCCGAAGAGTTGGATAGTGTCGAGTCGTCTGCTCCGAATGGACATAAAGTGGCTATCGTCGGAAGTGGCCCGGCAGGTCTGGCTTGTGCTTCCGATCTGGCCAAAATGGGTTACGATGTAACTATTTTTGAAGCCCTGCACAAAGCGGGCGGCGTGTTGGAGTACGGTATTCCCGAATTCCGTCTGCCCAAGAGTGGGGTGGTGGCCCGTGAAATAGAGAATGTACGGCGCCTCGGGGTACGCATTGAAACGGATGTGATTGTGGGGCGTACCGTGACGATCGATGAGTTGATGGATCGTGAGGGGTTTGAAGCGGTGTTTATCGGCTCGGGTGCCGGACTGCCTCGTTTTATGGGAATCCCCGGAGAGAACCTGAACGGCGTACTCTCAGCCAATGAGTTTTTGACTCGTGTCAATCTGATGAAGGCCTATGATGATCGTTATGATACACCGGTTTATGTAGGGCAGCGAGTTGTTGTCGTAGGTGGAGGTAACGTGGCCATGGATGCGGTTCGTACTGCTGCACGTCTCGGAGCTGAAGCCAATATTGTGTATCGACGTAGCGAAGCCGAGCTGCCTGCCCGTCGTGAAGAGGTCCATCACGCCAAAGAGGAGGGAATTGCGTTCCACATGCTTTGCAATCCGATCGAGGTGATTGGAGATGAGAAGGGTTGGGTACGCGGTGTACGTTGTATCCGGATGGAGCTGGGCGAACCCGATGCTTCGGGACGCCGTTCTCCGGTCGAAATCCCCGGCTCTGAGTTTGAGATGCCGTGCGACGTAGTGATCATGGCGCTCGGAACCTCTCCTAATCCATTGATCGCTTCGACTACTGCAGGTTTGGAGACCACACGTCGGGGTTGCTTGGTAGCGGATGAAGAGTATGGTGCAACTACTCGTCCCGGAGTATTTGCCGGTGGCGATACCGTAACCGGTGCAGCTACCGTTATTCTGGCTATGGGGGCAGGACGCAAGGCTGCTCTGGGAATTGATCGTTATCTTCGAGGCAAAGAATAATCCATGAGCGTTTGCCTCTGCTAACGTCAAAACAGTGTGTGCTTAGTTCCCGGATATTGGGATGTAAAAAGTGAAACATACCAAACTCAATAAAACATCCCGACAGGTTCACTGCCGGGATTTTTTTATTGATGGGTTTTGCTGATTAACCAGTAATCAGGTTGTTTTGACGTATTCGTATTTGAAATTGATGTGGTGCGGTTACTCTTCTGTCGGGGGAGTTGCTACCGTAACCAACACCTTATCGATACGGGCGCCATCCATATCGACAATCTCGAAATTGAAATCCTGCCATGCAAATCGCTCGCCAGTGACCGGTATGTGTTCGAGTATATCCAGGATTAATCCGCTTAATGTGTTGTAATTATGCTCGTTGTAGATGTCCTCTTTGTCAAAATAGGCCAAGAAGTCATAGAAAGAGCACTGCCCATCCACTAAGTAACCTCCCTCTTCACGTGGAACGATCTCCTGCTCCTCGCCGAGCTGAGGCATATTACCCAACAGGGCCCGAACGATATCTTTTAATGTGACAATTCCTTCGATACTGCCGAATTCATCTGTCACGATCCCATATTTTACCTCTGTTGATTTGAATTGAGCCAATGCGTTATATACACTCAATTTTTCCGGAAGGTATTTTGCCGGTAACAGCACGTGTCTGATATTGAATTCCGAAGAGTCGAGTTTGCCGAACAGGTCTTTGAGATATACGACCCCTACAATGTGATCCAAATTGCGGTCTGCAACGGGATAGGCATTATAGAGGTTATGCTCTACCTGTTCCTTGATCTGCTGATTGCTTGCGTTGATATCTAACCAGATCAGGTCGCTGCGGTGGGTCATGATGGAGCCGATATTGCGGTCACCCAGGTTGAAAACCCGTTCCACCAACTCCTGTTCCACCTCTTGCACCTCACCATCTTCCGTTCCCTCTTGGATGATGGCTTTGATCTCCTCTTCGGTCACTTTGCTTTCGCCCGCTTTATCGAGACCCAACATGCGGATTACCCCGTTGGTGCTGCGGGCCAGCAACCACACAAACGGACGCCCGATCTGTGAAAATAGCCGCATCGGTCGGGCAACCAAACGCGAAACTCGTTCGGAAGCGGTCATGCCGATTCGTTTGGGCACCAACTCCCCGATGATTAAGGTAAGGTAGGTAACGATCACCACAATCAGGGTTTGTGCGATTCCGAGACTGTAAGGTTGTAAAGGGGTGATTTTTGCGATCACTGGAGCCAACTGTTGTGCCAATACATCACCGGAGTAGATACCGGTCAGAATGCCGACTAAGGTGATGCCGATCTGAATGGTCGAAAGAAATACGTCTGGGTTGTTGGCTAAATCCAATGCGGCTTTGGCAGATTTGCTGCCCTTTTTGGCGTCGGTTTCGAGCTTGGATTTGCGGGCTGAAACCAGCGCAATCTCGGACATGGACAATACTCCGTTAAGTACGATCAGCCCGAGGATAATGAAGATTTCCATATAATGATTAAAGGTTGACGGCTTTAAGATACGATAAATTATACAATTACGAAAATGCTTGATTTGAAAGCCCTGTTTTTTGTGCGCTGAACCCAGGGGCTATTGTGGAAGTTTCTGATCGTAATTACTGTAAGGTGAACGCAGTAAACAGAGCAAAATTTAAAATGTGGGTGGCAACGATGTTTGTGCATTCGTGTGTATAAATTCTGATGGTATGGATAGTTGTCATGTTTTCTTGGTAGTGGATACGATTGTAGCTTGTAGGGTTAGGTTGGTACGTGGAAATAAAGAATGACGGACGGAATAACAAAAAACATCTCACAAGATTCACTGCTATTCATATCAGTCGCAGAAACCACACCGGCAGTATCAGCAAATAAACCGGGTAGTGAGGGTTGATGGTCAGATGCCAGTGAGAAGATATGTGCGAGGTGTTTTTGCGTTGTAGAATTAGTTTTTCCGTCCATCAGTCGATCGGATGATGTCAATATGGATCGATGGCTGTCGATAATAAAAAAAAAGAGTTCCAGAATGATCCGGAACTCTTTTGGTAATGAGATACAGTTGGAACTATATCGTTATAACTTAAAAGTTATAATCCAGCTATATGCTTACTATTTTGTAAAACCTTTACCGATAGCGATGAAATCATCAGCTTTCAAAGCAGCACCGCCGATCAGACCGCCGTCAACATCCTCTTTAGCGAAGATCTCAGCTGCGTTAGCCGGTTTGCAGCTACCACCGTACAGAATAACGGTCTCGTTGGCAGCGTCGCCGAACTTCTCAGCCAATACTTTGCGGATGTATGCGTGAATCTCTTGTGCCTGGTCTGCAGTAGCGGTTTTGCCGGTACCAATAGCCCATACAGGTTCGTAAGCAATGATCAGTTTGCTGAACTGCTCCGGAGTCAGGTTGAATACAACCTCTTCAACTTGCTGACGAACTACATCGAAGTGTTTGCCAGCCTCACGCTCCTCGAGGTTTTCACCTACGCAGTAGATCGGAGTCAAATTGTTGGCATAAGCCTGAGCCATTTTTTTGTTCAGGGTCTCGCTGGTTTCGCCATAATATTGACGACGCTCGCTGTGGCCCAAAATTACATATTCAACGCCCAGTGAAGCGATCATCTCTGCAGATACCTCGCCGGTGTATGCACCTTTGGCTTCAGCAGCGCAGTTCTGTGCACCAACACCAATACCGGTGCCACGAGACAATTTTACGATTTCAGACAGGTGAGTGAAAGGAGGTGCCACGATGAAGTTTACGCATGAGCAAACTTCGCCTTTCTTGGCAACAATACCTTTGAACAGTTCAACACCCTCTACCGGAGTGGTGTTCATCTTCCAGTTTCCTGCAACAATTTTCTTTCTCATAGTTTTATTCTAATGAAGTTTTATTTTTTCGTTTGTGTCTTGTCTTATTCGTTCATCCAGCTGCGTACTTCATCCAGTGTCGGATTTTTCAGTCCGAGTTTATTCTTTTTGTTGAAGCCGCACAGGTCGTTGAACAGTTTTCCCGGGGCAATTTTACGCATGGCCTCTACGGTCAGCAGACTCATTTTGTGCAGAACAGGTACCCATTCAGCCGGTACACCTACTGCCCCGAATTTAGCTTCATCATCCTTCTGTACAGCCTTCTCCGGACGCATCTGCGGGAAGAAGAGTACATCTTGAATGGTGGTTTGGCCCGTCATGAACATGGTCAGACGGTCGATACCCATACCCATACCCGAGCAGGTCGGCATGCCGTATTCCAATGCACGCACAAAATCCATGTCGATGAACATCGCTTCGTCGTCACCCTTCTCTGAGAGGCGTAACTGCTCCTGGAAACGTTCGTATTGGTCGATCGGATCGTTCAGCTCAGAGTAGGCGTTGCAGAGCTCCTTGCCATTGACAAAGAGTTCGAAACGTTCGGTCAGATCCTGATTGTCCCGGTGGCGTTTGCACAGCGGTGACATCTCGATCGGGTAGTCGCAAACAAAGGTCGGCTGGATAAGATCACCTTCGCAGTATTGGCCGAAGATGGCATCGATCAGCTTGCCTTTGCCCATCGTGTCGTCAATCTCGACGTTCAGCCGTTTGCAGGCTTCACGCAACTGCTCTTCGCTCTGTCCGGTGATGTCGTATCCGGTTTTTTCGCGGATGGCGTCAGTCATGGTCAGCCGGCGGAACGGAGCTTTGAACGAAATGGCATGTCCGTCGATAGTCAGTTCAGTGGTGCCGTTTACCTCGGTCGAAATCCGTTCGAGGAGCTGCTCGGTGAACTCCATCATCCAACGGTAGTCCTTGTAGGCAACATAGATCTCCATGCAGGTGAATTCCGGATTGTGGGTACGGTCCATACCCTCGTTGCGGAAGTTTTTACCCAATTCATATACACCGTTAAAACCACCTACGATCAATTTTTTGAGGTAGAGCTCCGTTGCAATACGTAGGTATAGATCAATATCTAATGAGTTGTGGTGCGTGATGAACGGGCGAGCAGATGCGCCACCAGGAATCGGTTGCAGAATGGGAGTCTCAACCTCCAAATAGCCACGTTCATTGAAGAACTGGCGCATTGTGTTGATAATTTTGCTACGCTGGATGAATACATCCTTCACCTGCGGATTGACGATCAGATCCACATAGCGTTGACGATAACGCAGTTCGGGATCGCTGAATGCGTCGTACACTTTGCCGTCTTTCTCCTTAACGATTGGCAGCGGACGCAGCGACTTGCTCAACAGCGTAAACTCTTTGCAGTGGATTGAGAGCTCGCCGGTCTTGGTGACGAATACGAAACCTTTGACACCGACGATATCTCCGATATCGAGCAATTTTTTGAACACTTTGTTGTAGAGGGTAGCTTCAGGATCATCACCGCAGACATCGTCGCGTTTGATATAGACCTGGATTTTACCGGTGTGGTCCTGCAGCTCAAAAAATGAGGCACTGCCCATGATGCGGCGGCTCATGATACGACCGGCAACTGCCACATCCTGGAAGTTACCCTTTTCGACATCGTATTGTTCAGCGATCTGTGCGGTGGTAGCCGTTACTTCATATTTGGCTGCGGGATAGGGATTGATGCCCAATTTTCGCAATTCGGCAAGAGAATTGCGGCGGATCTGTTCCTGTTCACTCAGTTCCAACGTGCTCATAATAACGATTTCAATGTTAAATTCGGACGACAAATGTACGAATTTTTCGATTTTTATCCTGCGATAGATCGAAAAATAGTCGTATATTCGTTTCAATATTCAATCAATCTGACAGCGATATGAAATGTTTCTTTGATTTTCGAGTGAAAGGAATACGCCTCCTGGCAATTTGCCTCGGGTATCTGATCTGCTTGTGGGCAGTAATGGGGGTAGCGATGTGGTTTGGTAGTATGTACGAGATGAACCGTATGATGATGGCTTCAGGGCTGCCAGTGGAGGAATCTCCTGTCAATTACGCTCCACTCGTGTATGTTACGATGCAGTTGATCTACTTTGTGGTCTCTTTGCTATTGGGATTTTTCCTGATTACGGAATGCGTGAAAGGCCTGTCGTTCAAAGGCGAGTCTTTGCAGCCTCAGTATGAGTTGGGAAAATATATTGGTCTGGTTGTAAAGGGCTTCCTGTTGACCATCATAACCCTGGGTATCTATTATCCGTGGTTTCTAACCAAAATTACCCGCTTCTTTGCTTCCGGAACTATGTATCGCGATCAGCCGTTTGCCTTTAAAGGTACGGGTGTGAATCTGTTCTGCATTATGACTTTTGTACTGCTCATTCCTTATATATTCTTGTTGGGAATATTCTATTTTACATTATATGTAGCCATGAGTAGCGGAAGTGCCGGGTTTGCAATTATTGCTCCACTCTGTCTGGTCGCTATTTTATTGTTATACAGCCTCTATTGTGCACTTGTATATCGTTGGATGATAGATTTCTCTTATGGCAACTCTCGGATTGTACTGAAAGTGTCGATCCCGGTGACCATGCTGTTTATGTTTATTCAGATTGTCTTGTCTGTTCTGACAGCAGGACTTTTCATTCCGATCGCTGGTGTGATGATCTATCGGTATATCGTCGGAAATATGCGTTTGGTCTCTGAGGCTGGAGAGGAGAGTGCATTGGGCTATCAGGGCCGAATTGGTTACGACTGCCTCTATGTATATGGTCAGGCGCTGTTAACGGTGATTACGGCAGGAATTTATACTCCGTGGCTGATTTCAAAAGTGGGACGTCGTTTGGTCTCCAATACCTATCTCGAACGCCCTGATGTGATCACACCGACGTTTACTCCCGGTGCAAATGAACCGGCCGAGGCTTTTCAACCTGTTGCACCAGCTGAAACTGCTCAACCCTCTCCGTTGCAGATGTAAGTGCCTGCCGAAGACCGTTATACAGAGCGTTTGAGTATTACACTTTATAATAAATAACGGCGTCCACTCATTTACAGATGGGTGGACGCTGTTGGTTTGGTAGTATGTTGTCAAAAGGTGCGACAGTTTCAGATAGATATTAAAAGATAGTCCTTCGGTGTAATGATAATGTCTATTGTGTTAAAATTTGGCGCGTGGGGGGACTAACGCTCTTGCCTGTGCGTTTTGTCCCGATCCCGATGCTTGATAAGCGTCGATTTTAAACCAGGCCAAAGTGATTTCCACAAATAGTTGAATTGAGATTTGTATGGGTCTCTTAGGGCTGTTCCTGTTCCTATTCGGGTTGTGCCATATTGTGGGTTGGAGGAGTACACAACCCAATCGTTAATGGCTTCTGACAGTAGTCTGCGTTGTCTGATTTGGCCATCGTGATCTTTGATTAATTCAATCTCTAAACCGTTGTACAAAAGTTTCAAATCGACCGCAGAACTGTGTTTGTTTCCTGTAATGTTAAAGATCAGCGTGTCAATTCGTCCATTTTGGATCGATAGATTGGCTAAAGGCTCTGTAAGTCTATTGAGTTGATTCATGGCGAGTGAACCCAGTTGACCATTGACCGTGAATTGTTCACTGGTATCCTGTAAGGAAAAATTGATGGTTGTTTGCAGGTTGGCAAGTCCCATCAGTTTCCCTGTTGATCGGATCGTCAAGAATGATTGATTTTGTGCGGGTCGGTTGCTTAACCCGAGGCACTCTCCTGTCAAATTGGTAACCGTTAATTTTCCGGGTTGTACTCCTTCTGGTGTTAGCTCTTGATACACGACATCAAGTGGCCCGAATTGGATACAACGGATGTCAAGGGCAATCGGCAGATGGCGGAGTGTTTGATTTAACAGCTGTTTTTCTCGTTGAGGTTGAGCGATCTGTCTGTTTTTGTAACTGTTGATCTCTGCATGCTGAATGGTGATTGTATCGATGACGATACTACGCTCTTTCATAAACGCTGTAAAATCAATACCAGACCATATAGTGGTTGAAGTTTGAATTTTGGTCCAGTCGCTGTGAGTTTGGCTTAATTCCGCGTAGTCACTTTGTGGTAGTTGAGGAATCAATTGTAATCCTGTTGTTCGTATGAAACGTTTTGTGGTGTTGAGGTAAAGGGTGTCGAGACGAAGCTGATTCTCTTTATTTTGAAACGTGTACTGAATTCCGACAATATTTGCTGTCAGATTTCGTCTGCTCAGATGTGTGTTGGCAGTGTCTGAGGTAAGATCGATAGCAATAGTTCCTGTTTCGAAACTAATGCCATTGGTTATATGAAGGTTGGACTTCTCTCCATCGGTTTCGTATTCGTAAAAAGCGCCATTATTTAGAATAAAGTTCCCGATTTTGACCCTTTCATTGGCTGGTGTAAAAGTTTGTCGAGAGAGGCCAATTTGTGAAGGAATGTTTGTCTGCGAGTTGCTACGGGGATTTTTATTGATCAACTGTTGACTTGACGTGGTTGTATTGTTTGTGTGTTCTGTTTCTGATCCAATTCCGTTAGGATTTATCTCATGAACGGGATTTGTATTTTGGCTGTCAGGCATTTTAGTAACCTTCCCATTCCTAAAAATATGGATGATCGGATCTCGCAGCGTGAACTGATCACACGATAGCATTAGGTCCGAAGAGTTTTTGTGCCAATCGATCTTTGTCGCTGTTAATTGTGCAATGTTTATTTGTGAAATGAAGTGGCTTTCTCCTTGTGAGATCAATCTTGTCGTGTCAGCTATTAAACATATCTTTTCCAGTGTAACGGATCGTTTGATGAGACCAAGCGTTGTACGCTCAACTTGCAGATGATACAGACCGGCAGTACGTTGGTCAACCTCTCGTACTAAGGCTTGTTCAATCCGATTTTCAATGATTTGTTTGCTGATGATGCCAGCAAACAGTAAGAGTATGATACTACCTGCAGTGATATAAATGGTTCGTTTTTTCATAGTATGTGTGGTCATGGCAATGAAATAAAATAAATCAGTCGGTTTTGTTGCGTTGAATGCGTATGGTTTTTACGTTGCAATTTTCTTTCCAATTTTTTTGAATCGGTTATCACTTTGTCGTCAATATTTTCCGGGCTATTTTTTGTGTGAGTGTGTGGGTGTGTGAGAAATGACTGTTGTTGGTGTGCGTGGATGATATGTTATTGTGAAGGGTCTTCTCGGTTGATTTGTATAAATCAATTTTAAAATATTTTAATATATAGTCAAATGTATAATAAAAAGAACTTTTATTTTTATGAGTTAATTTGTATATTTAATTGTATTGTTGTAATTTTACATTGTATTATTAACCATTTAAAATTTGTATTATGAAAAAGTTTTTATTCTTGTTTGCATCGATGATGTTGTTAGGTGGTAATTTGGTGAATGCTGCAACAGCGGAAAATTCCAGTACAGCAAAAGCTGAGAACGCTACTGAGGTTGTAACCTTACATTTGAATTTTACTGTTGGAGACAGAATAGTTTATTTTAGCTGCCCAGAATGGAATCAATATGGTATTAATGAAATTAATGTTTATATTCATAATGTAGATGTGTATCAGTGGGATGGAACAGGTCCGGATTATAACACAACTGCTTGGGTTCAATTAGCATTGAATCCGGAATCAGAAGTTGCTCCCGTTGTTGTTAAGCCAGAGAGCTATGTGGCAATAGATGAGATTGAGGTTGTAGGCCCAGTTGGTTATACTTTTGATTTTGTGATTACCGGTATCCCAGCATGGTAAGTTAATTTAGTTTTTAGTGTTTGATCTTGTCGTTTTTATTACAACATTATTAAACACAATGTATTGTAACTATTTTATAAATTTAGTGTTATGAAAAAGTTTTTATTTTTGTTTGCATCGATGATGCTATTGGGTGGTTATTTTGTCCATGCTGCAACAACTGAAAATGCTAATATGGCAACAACTGAGAATGCTACGGAAGTTGTTACTTTGCATCTGAATTTTACTGTTGATGCTCAGACGGTTCGTTTCAATTGCCCGGAAGCTGAACAATATGGTATTAATATTCTGACAGTATGTTTGCATAATGTAGATGTATATCAGTGGGGTAGTACTACCCCGGATTACAATACAACAGCATGGATTCAATTAGCATTTGGCTCTGAATCAGAGGTTGCACCAATTGTTCTTAGACCAGAAAGTTATGTGGCCTTAGATGAAATTGTTGTTGAAGGATCAGGTGATTATGAATATGACTTTGTTGTAACCGGTATTCCAGCCTGGTAGAATACGATGAATAATATGCTGTAGGGGATGCAAGTGCGTCCCCTTTTTTTATTTATATACAAAATGTATTGAAATTCTGATCATTTACTTTACTAAACAGTGTACTTCTGGTTGGATCACGTGTGCGATTTTATGTTTGTGATTTATGTTGAAATCAGCTCTGTCGAATCGGAGCTGGTTGCGTGGTGTTATTGTGAAAATTCTGTGTAGCAAGGATACTTTCGAATAAATCTTTCTAATTTTGAGAAGATTGGATTAATAAAATAGATGCAGGATGAAAAAGAGCGTTTTGTTGCTGACAATTGGGATGTGTGCTTGCGCAGAGCAGAATCAGATTGATTTGGCAGGCTGTTGGATGGAGATTTTACCTCAAAATACGTTTTATCAACAAGGGGTATGTCTAAATTCTGATGGAACAGCTCAATCTATTGGAATGGCAACGTTGCAATATCATGATTGGAAGCAATCCGATAATCAACTTATAATTAATGGCGAGAGTATTGGCAACGGCCAATCTATCCCGTTTTCTGATACATTGACGATTGTGAATTTGGTCAATGACACCTTAACGGTGCAGCAGAGTGGGGGCCGGTCAATCTTTTTTGTTCGAGTTAATACGCCTGAAGAGGTGGCCGATCGGACTGCCCCACGTCCTGCTTATGAAGGGTTTGAATGGACGGAGCTATGTGGTGCAGGTCTCAAACTGAATGTGCAAAAGAATGAACATATTAGATTGTTAGCAGACCCCTCTTTGCCTGGAATCGTAATGGTGAGAGATAAAGATCTCACTCCAAAAATGTTAATTCAAATTTTTGATTTGAAAAATCAGAATATAGATGATGTTATTCTTGTTTTAGAATCAACGGATGGTTGGGATAAACAGCAAACATGTACGTTTAAAGAGGTGGCATCAGGGCGTCCAGGAGTGCGGCGTTATGTTATGGTTCCCGATGGTCAGTATGGAGTGGAGATCAACAAACAGATGCAGACTGAACCTGTTCCGGCGACGTGCAATGGATGGGGTGTTGGGAATAGCGGCAGTAGATATTTTGAAATACACGAAAATCATCCTGATAAGGCTGTGTTTGTTGAAATCGGGCAAGATGCGCCATTGTTTGATGAGAACAGTATAGAATTTACAGAGCAGGGTGTTTTGGATCCGTCGTCGGATATTCTTTATACTATGAGTGGAACTGTTCGGATTGGCCATGAAGTACGCTCTTTTCAGCCTGCAAACAGTGACGAGGAGTTTTGGCTTGTGGATAAGACGGGAACTTTAAACGCAATGTACGACGAACTCACTGGTGGAGTCAAAAATGGTAAGCCGGTAGAGGCTACACTTAAACTTGAATATAATGGGAAATGGGATGATGGATTTGCAGCAGAATATAGTGGAGTCTATTTTGTTCGTGAGGTAATCAGTCTAAAATAACGATGGGTATTTTGCGGAACGTAGCGGTTTTATCTATATTTTGAGGTAGAAGTAATTTAAAGTTACCTCTACATATCCCAAAAGAATTGTTAAATCTATTTTGATACTGGGCGTATAGAAGATTGACTGTTTTAATGTTTAGTGTGGATGATTCATTTCAAAAGCACTGTATGTCTTTTGTCTCTATCCACGTAACAGTTACTAGTGTAGATGTTTTGAGTACAAAAAAAGGATTTGCAATAATGCAAATCCTCAATGATTTAGCGCGTTTTACGCTTGTGGTTCTAGCAGGACTCGAACCTGCATTTAAAGTTTAGGAAACGCTAAATTTATTTTGTATTTTATTCAGATAATCAGTTTGTTGTGTTTTTGTATTTGAGTGTTTGTATAAACAATGGATAAACAAAGGAGGCTTTGAGAGTGAATTCAAATTGTTTAATTCTATCCAGAAATCTTTGTTGAAAGATAACCGTAATTTACCAAAGAATCAAGTTATACTGCACTCCGACTCCAATATAGGGCTGTACCCCGTGGGGCGTTAATGCCCCACCGGCACTTACTCCGATCCCCCAACGTTTAGGCTTTGCGGGAACCTCGATCCGTTCGATGACGGTCTGCGTGATGGTGCGGGGATAGACCTCGATACTGCGGGCTTTGACGTTGTACCCTTCCATGTCAATGAGATATGTCGAATCATCAGTGAACAGGTAGCTGCTGATCGGCACAGGCAGATAGATTGGATTCCCATCCACAGTGTCCCGGATGGTGTCGAAGCGTTCCACTTGGACATATTTTGGTACTAACAGCGTATCACGTACTGTATCGATGCGGACGATCGGAGGCAGAGTGTCGTGATACATCACATTAACCGTTTGGACAGGTTTGGTGGCCCTACCTAATAGGAATGCTCCCAAAATAACAGCTGAGAAAATTATCACATTTTTCATAGGTGTAGGATTGCATGTCTATTCTTACCGGCCGAATAGGAGATATGTACCCAACTATAGTTGCTTTCGTCGATCAGTTGGTCAAAGTCGAAATCACCTTTAGCAATCAAATCGAATAGTTGTCGATTCAGTTCAGGGGATCCCGCGGTAATATCGGCCGCTTCGCCCTTTTGGTGCTGACTGGTGGGAACCCCTCCAACTGCTTTATTCAATACCGGACACCGGTACCCACTGTTCACAGAGATGGGGCTCCCCCATGCCTCACGGATCGGATCGAGCAGGTTATTGATCAGCGATGTCAGTTTAACTTTAATAGCAGGCGGAGGAGTGTTATCAATGCCCTTTTGATGTGCTGTGTCCGATTGTGTCAATTCGTGGATGGTAAAATATTTCATTTGTCAACAGTTTTAGCGATCTTAATTTCAACACTTCCAAAAGGAGGTTTTCTGTCGAGACATGCTGTATTTTCACATTTCAGCATTCTTGCCACCGCTTCGGAGGTTCGAGTGTGATCCAACTCACCACGCAGTTTAGCGATTTCGGCATAGAGGGAGTCGATTTTTGCATCCTTGCGGTCAAGGTCAGATTTCAGCTCATCGGCCCGCAGCTTTCGGTCGTTTGCCACCTCTTGCCACTGGTCGATCAGCTTGCTGATATTATCCAAAAAGGCGGCATTTTTCTTTTCGCGCAGCGTGACCAACGTGACCAATCCGCCATTGCTGATGAGCAGTGTGAGAATGGTTATAATGATAGTTGTCCAGTCCATACATGTTGGGTAAGTATGTTAAAAGTAGGTCGGGAACCCCGACCATACTTTCTACAAAATTGAAATCAGCCACACAATGATTCCTCCAGCGGTCACAGGTACAAAGTCTTTCTAAGACCTTGGTTTTTCATGGATGTACTCGGTGAAATGAGCCATAAGTTGTGCAAAGATGGTTTTGCCGTTCTTCATGGTCTGCAAGAACCTGGTTTGCAAGCTATTCTGTAAACATGTGAGTTGTAATCGAAAAATAAATTTCCTTGTAACTTGTTGAATTTTAAATTGGTTTAAAAAAAAAGTCCGGATCTTTGCTCCGGACACTAATGAATTTCGATATTTAATAATGTTTATAAAAACGCTGGTTGGAATTTGAAGCTCCACGTCTTATGTAAGAGTTGTGTTTACTTGCGGAAATTAGGTTATTACAATGCCTTTACAGTCTGTCTCAACTTAATATCTTTACTTGATGAACCGATCATAAATTCAAATTCACCAGGTTCTACAGTCCATTGCATATTACGGTCGAGTAACTGTAAATCCTCAGGAGTAAGTTCAAACGTCACTCGTTTAGTTTCTCCCGGATCTAATGATATACGCTCGAAACCACGCAACACGGAATTATATGCAACGACACTGCTATATTTGTCGCATACATAAAGCTGAACGACTTCATCCCCCTGACGTTTTCCGGTATTTGTGAGATTGAAAGTTATGGTATAATTTCCCTGGGTCTTCTGTTCAAGAGGGGTGACCTTTAGATCAGAATATTCAAAACTTGTGTAACTAAGTCCATGGCCAAATGGATATAGCTCACCCATTACACGCGTAGAACCAGACCCATTAGGACCTGATTGTGGTTGAGTTCCATGCGAACCTGGCTTGAATGGAAAGTTCAATTCAATCTGACCGACTGATTTGGGGAAAGTGACAGTCAGTTTTCCCCCCGGATTATAATCTCCAAACAGTGTTTCGGCTATGATTGTTCCTCCCTGACAGCTTGGGAACCATGTTTCAAGAATTGCAGGGATATGTTTATCTGCCCAGTTAATGGTCAGCGGCTGTCCGTTAATCAATACCACCACAACAGGTTTTCCTGTTGCATGCAACGCTTCGAGTAATTCCTGCTGGCGCCCCGGCAAATCCAGCGAGGTACGTGAACGGCTTTCACCTGTCCTATATTCATCCTCTCCTAATACAGCTATAATGACATCACAATCCAACGCTTTATCAACCGCATTACGGATGTCTGACTTTTCTGTATCTGAAAGAGGCTCAGGCAGAATTTCAGTAGAGGGCCATCCTTGATTTATGACATCACAACCTTTGGCATAATCTACCTCTGCAATGCCTTTGAGATAGTTACGCAAGCCTTGCAACACTGTAACTTTCTCTAATCTGTTAGGGCCGTAACGGCTTTCCATAAAATTACTTTCATCAGCAAGCGGCCCTGTTACAAGCACTTTTTTTATCTTCTTTTTGTCAAGAGGTAAAAGATTTCCCTCATTTTTAAGCAGAACAAGTGATTCCCGCTGTATCTGCTTTACGAAATCCATATTGCGGTTTACGCCTCCGACTTTATCGGCTTCCTTAACGTTTTCAATATAAGGATGATCAAAAAGTCCCAGACGGAATTTGACACTCAACACTTCGGCCACACGCTTGTCTATTGTAGCCATAGAAATTTTCTTTTCGTCCAGCAGGCGACGGATAGGCTCAATAAAATCAGAAGGCGGAGTGAAATGAGTTCTGACGTTCAATCCGGCTTCCAAAACCTGACGCACAGCTTCATCGTATGTTTCTGCCACACGGTGTTTAGTATGCACATACTCTACAGCCTCACTGTCGCTCACTACATACCCGTCGAAACCATATTCCTCTCTCAAAAGTTCAGTCAGGAAATAGTAGCTTGCCGATATAGGCACACCATCCCAGTCATTATAACTACTCATTACTCCCATTGGATGCGCTTGCTTGATTACTTTCTTGAAAGGATATAAATGAATCTGATGCATCTCTCTTGGAGTAACATGCGGGTCTGTTCTGCAATTACCGTCTCTTCCACCTTTAGGAATGCTATATACAGCAAAGTGTTTCAGTGTAGAGACAACTCCCTGCGACTGTATTCCATCAACCATCTCTATACCCAACGTTGCAACCAGGTAAGGATCTTCGCCATAACATTCTAACGTTCGACCCCATCTTTGGTCCCGAACCACATCCAAAATAGGAGCATACACATTGGTGTATCCCAAAGCCTTAGCCTCCTGGCCCACGATCACTCCGGCTCTATATACCAGATCCTTATTCCATGTGCTTCCTATTGCTATAGGGGCAGGCAAGGGGGTAGCTTTGGTATGATTAAGACCGTGAATGCCTTCATTGCTGAAATCTACCGGAATACCCAGCCTGGTCTCTTCTACAAACCATTTTTGGATTTTATTAATGGCCTCAGCATGATTACTGAAAGGATATAGCATCGGCTCTACCAACTTTGACTTTTCCCCAACGCCATTGAGCATCTCGTCAATATTGGCTATACCATCTTTCCAAATTTCATTCTTCCAGTTTTCTGTAGGCAGGGAATCCTTCAATACTCGTCCATACCCATAGAGCGTTGCCAACTGACAAGTCTTTTCATTGATATTCATCTGTTGCAACAGGTTTTCAACCCTCTTTTCAACAGGCTGAGAAGGATCTTCATAAATATCCTTGACACCGTTTTTATTGAAATCTATCCAACCTTTGTGATAAATATCCTGTGCTTGAGTTGTTAAAGAAAACGTCAGCAGCAAGCCTCCTAATAGCAGATTTACGAGTTGTTTCATTGATGTTTATATAATTATTGCTGACTTCCAGTTACTCACTTTTCCATGAATTGGTGTGATTTTACAAAGAAAACAAAAACTTTGGGATCAACAACTACATGCTATTTTCGCTCCTTGATTTTCTTGTTCCCGACCAGCCCTCTATCTGTATCCACATAATGAGAAGGTGTGACACTTTGAGCGTCGATGATACTCAGGCTGGGCCTCTCTTCTCGATCGGACCTGATGCGCGCTTGGAAACATAGTTTATCAAGGGGGCCTCAATGACGCCCTCGGTCTTTCACTTGCTGAAGTAGTGGTACATGCTCACCCCATTTTAGGACACAATGATCAAACAATATTTATTGTTTGATCATTTGCGGGGTAGGAGCTTGCATCTGTTCTTGTTCCATCTGCTCGCGTTGGGCACGGATGCTCTGCAGGAGCTGATCTGCAAATGGGAAGCTGCCATTTTCCAACAGCTGCTCGACGCTGATCTGTCCCGCCTTCCATATCTCTAACAGGAAGTCGTTGCCTAACATGCGGTAGATGGGCGAAGAGGTGCTTTCGCTGATCGACATGTCAAACTCCGTGTCCTGAACCTTCTCCGGATCATACTCGACGGCTTCTGCCAACTTGCGGCCTGCAATGTTGATGTAACGCTTTTGGGTGTAGAACTGTTGAATGTTTTTCACCTTTTTGTAGGCCCCTTCAATAATGAAACTGTCGAAGGATTCCAACAGGTCCAGCAGCGAGGTGGTGGCATTCTGGGTCTGTTGATTGTACAGGGCTGCCGACATGCCGCTAAAGCCCTGCTTCCCTTGCAGGGGGCCGTGAACTCCGGAGACCTCCTCCATGAGTTGAATCTGCAGCTGCAACAGATCTTTCATCCCGACATTTGTCGAGTTGTTGGCGATCTGCTGGGGTGCCGGTACGCCTGGCTTGGGCTTATAGACGATCACGCCGTTGAACTTGGCCCACTCCTCGGCGATATCTTCCATGCGCATGTCGTCCGGGATGAGATCCTCCGGAAACATCAGCACCCCTTTTGCGCTGGCCCGAATCACCCAGTCGGTCAGGGTGATCAGCCGGTTGACGTAGCGTTGTTGATCGATCACGTCGCCGACGAAGCTGTGGATCTCGCCGTCGATAAAGGGGTACAGCTTGATGACGTAGGGGTGGCTCCCGTGTGCATAGGGGGTCTCTCCTTCACGCAGGATATGCCCGAAGGGGGTCAGGTAGCGGTAGTACCAGTAGTTGTCGATAAACCATTCGTATTCGATCAGCGGGATGTCGTCATCGGCGATGCCTGCCGCCCGGCCATCCTGCAGGCGTGAGGCGTTCTCCGCCTTGATGTTATCGAGGTTGCTCACCTCGTCTTTGTAGTAGTCGCCGTTGAGGTAGTCATGGCAGCGCAGGCGTGCTTTCTGCTCGCGGGTCCACACCTCGATCACCCGGCAGAGGGTGGTGTCGTAGGGGTGGAGAAAGTCGATGTTCGCGAGCCGGTAATGGCCGAACTGGTTGGCGTAATTCTCCAGGTAGTCCATATTGGCGGCATTGGTGTAGATGTGCCGCAGCTGGTCGTAGTCGTCCTGGGACTTGGCGAAGGTGCTGCACAGCTCCCCGAAGGTGATGTCGTGGATCTCGCCGATCAGCGAGCAGTCCCAGTGGCGCACATCGTGCATGGCGCCATCAAAAAAGTGTGGGAACTATGGGCGTCGCTATCCGAATCACCCACAAAAGAACCATCCGTAGAATGAACACCGGAATCTATGTTTCTGCGACCGATCTGACCAAAAGCCTAAAACTAAAAAATCAAATCCTCATCGATCAACTTACAGATATGATTCGGGAACTCAGAACGCAATTCAACACTTTGGGGATAGCGGCTGAGCAGATGAGCGCCGATGAGGTCGTCCAATATATCAAACAGGCCATCGAACAGAAAGATGGTTTCTTCATCCGCGGGGAGGGCGGCTACATGGAGGCCTCGAACCGTTACTTTGAGCGGACACGCGAGATCACCGACGCCTTAGGAGAGGCGGCACAGCGCTACATGGGCATCTCCGGCAAGAATATGGGTCAACGATGGCTCCGAGCCCAAGCCCAGGCACGCCGCAGCCCCCTCACCTTCTCTCTGCAGCTCAACGACGGCAGCCAACCGCAGGTGATCTCCGCCACGCAGGCGCTCTACCTGCGGGCCTTGGAGAAGCAGACGGACGGGCAGGTCAAGCTGCGCGCCATGGGCATCTCCGAGGAGGTGATGGAGCAGATCAGCCAAACCCTGCAACAGGAGGCGCCCGAGATGGTTGCCTTAGCCGACTGGGTACAGGAGCAGCTGCTGCCCTCCCTCCGGGTGAGCTACAACGCCACCCACCTGCGGCTGTTCGGCACCCAGATGCGCGAGGTGGCCCACTACTTCCCGATCAGCATCAACAAGAGGGAGACCTACCGGGAGAACGACGGCACCGAGCACGAGCAGACCCTACCCACCACAACCACCGGAAGTATCATCTCCCGCAAGCCCAACACCACAGCCATCGACTGGAACATGGACTTCTTCGAGGTGCTCAACCGCCACATCCAGCAGATGGAGCACTGGAACGCCTACTCCGAGGTGGTGCAGAACATGAATAGGCTCACCAGCAACACCCTCTTCAAGAAGAGCTTGGAATACAAGAACCCCGGCGAGGCGCGCAAGTTTATGGATGCGGCACGGGTGGCGGCCGAGCAATACCGCATCCAGGTGTTAGACCACGAGAGCGTCATTGTCAAGCTGAGCCAGGCGGCGGCCTCCTCGAAGATCAACTTCCGGGGGTGGACAGCCATCAAGCAGATAGCCTCCTCCCCGGCCTTTGTGGCGTACAGTGCCGATCCGCAGTTCTGGCCACGCTGAGCAAACATGTAGCCACCCTTCCGGCGACGCTGCTGGGCAGGGGAGATTACAGCTGGGCCAAAGCGAACCTGCCCGACTTCCGGCGACGTGTGCAGGGGGGCACCGCCGGGAATGATGCCTTGGAGCGGGAGAGCTTCAGCGTCGTGCGGAAGCTCTCAAAGGATCCCCGCAGTCCCCTCTCCTACGGGATGTGCGCCAACGCGCACATGGATGCGGTGGTCTGCGCCATGGGGGCCAAGGCGGTCTATGAGTATCAGCTCAGCCGCCACAAACGGCGGGGGCTCTCCGAGAGCGAAGCGCAGCGGGCAGCCCGCAGGGATGCCGAGCTCTCGTACAACCTCTCCCAGCAATCCGCCTTAGGGGTGAACCTCTCGCCCATGCAGCGCAGCCGGAACTTCTTCAGCGTGATCTTCTCCACATTCCAAAATGCGCAGTTCCTCTACGGACGGCAGCTCGGAGATGCCCTCCGGGAGCTGACCCGCAGCACGGAGCTCGAAACCGAGGCGCTCTACCAGCGCTACCGCACACAGGGCATGGAGAGCGCACAGGCCCGACGGGCAGCCCTCAAGGATGTGTCACTGGCCAAGCGCACCTCCGTGGTCAGAATCCTGACCTACGGCTGGGGCTTGCAGCTGCTGTGGGTGGCCATGTCGAACGCCCTGCCCTACATCTTCGGCGGGGATGACGACGACAAAAACCTGTGGGTGGAGTCGGCCAAAAATCCGGCGGTATGGATTGGGCCTCTGCAGGGGCTCTTTGGTGGGGGCAACCTGACCTCCATCGCCGAGGGGTACCCCTTCGGTGGGCCGATGCTGTTCGAGGATATCAGCCGCTTCTGGCGTAACTACGGGGAGGCGGCCCAGAGCCAGGGCATATTCAGCTGGGAGACGGCAGGAGTCACCTTGGACCTGCTTACGGAGTTCTCCCTCTCCCAGAATAGCGAGACCTTCATGAACCTGTACAACGGCGTCCAGGCCTTCATCGATGGGCACTCCACGGTGGGGCTCCTGCAGCTGATCAACGCCCCCCGGTCGCAGATCAAAAAGATCCTGCTGCAAAGAGGCGAACACGAGTCCCTGCTGCAGTATGCCGAACGGATCAACAACCTGCAGGAGCTGTTCCGGGCCATAGATCGCTCTGCGCAGGGTGCCCGGGGCACCTCCTATCCGCTCTACAAGGAGTTGGAGCAAGCAAATTAACATATAAACAGAACCAACCGATTCTGCATCACACTTTTGTGAAAAAGGTTACGCAATGGCACAACAAAGACGGATCATCCCCAAATCAAAACTGACCTCCCATACCCAAATAGACTCGGTGAAGCGAGAGCAGAAACGCGGAGTGCGGCTCAACTTCGACATCATCCTGCGGGCCCAACGCTGCTGGGACAACTTAGAGAAGTTTCGCAAGGATCGTGAGCGGTGCAAGCGCTACACCTATGGTGATCAGTGGGGGGATGTGATCAAATATGACGGCAAGAAGATGACCGAGGAGGAGTACATCATCTCGCAGGGTAACATTCCCCTCAAAAACAACCTGATCCGACGGTTGGTTCGCTCCGTCATGGGGGCCTACCGAGGGCAATCCAAGGAGCCGACCTGCTCGGCCCGGGACCGCTCCGAGCAGCAGCTCAGCGAGATGATGAGCATCACGCTGCAGTACAACTGGCAGCTGAACCGCATGTCGGAGATCAATAGCCGCACCTTCGAAGAGTTCCTGATCAGCGGAGCCGCCTTTCACAAGGAGAGCTTCGGGTGGCGAGACAACAAGATGGACTGCTGGACCGACATCATCAGCCCCAACCACATCTTTCTTTTCCGGTGCTTAGAGATTTCGTATGTGAAGGTAGCCATATTATGTATAAACAATGTATAAACATTTGGTATAAAATGTACGCACTTTATGTGTATAGGTAAAAATAAAAAAGGATTTGCAATAATGCAAATCCTCAATGATTTAGCGCGTTTTACGCTTGTGGTTCTAGCAGGACTCGAACCTGCATTTAAAGTTTAGGAAACTTCCGTTCTATCCCTTGAACTATAGAACCTCCATGTTTGTACGGACAAGGATCTTTTACTATACTTATTCCGTCGTATTCAATAACAGGTATTACACCTTTTTTACGCTGGGAAAGCAGTCAGCTCCTTTTGCAGGTCCGATCTTATAGTTGCGACCTATTTCGTGAAATCACCGCCGTTGTAGGCCCATTTTACATAAATGGCGCCCCAGGTGTAACCACCACCAAATGCCGAAAGGATCAAGTTGTCACCCTTGCGGAGACGAGATTCGTAATCCCACAAGCAGAGCGGAATAGTTGCAGCGGTAGTGTTACCGAACTTGTCGATGTTGATCATGCACTTTTCTGGAGGCAGACCCATGCGGTTTGCAGTTGCGCTGATGATACGCAGGTTGGCCTGGTGAGGTACCAAATAGCGAATATCGTCTGCTGAGAGGTGGTTGCGTTCCATGATCTCGACAGAGGTATCAGCCATATTCGAAACAGCAGCTTTAAATACGGGTTGTCCCTCCTGATATACATAGTGCCATCCGTTATCTACGGTTTCGTGGGTAGCGGGATGTGCCGAACCACCAGCTTTCATGTGCAAGTGCTGTGCTCCTGATGCATCTGAATGCAAAATAGCATCCAAAACGCCGACACCTTCGGTTGAAGGCTCGAGCAGTACAGCAGCGGCACCGTCACCGAAGATCGGGCAGGTCGTGCGGTCTGCATAGTTGATGATTGAAGACATTTTGTCGGCACCGACTACGACGATCTTTTTGTAGGGGCCAGCTTCAATCATTTTGGATGCAGTGTTCAGAGCGAACAGGAATCCACTACAAGCTGCGGAGAGGTCAAATCCGAATGCTTTTTTCATTCCGGCTTTGTAAGCGATCAGGTTCGCCGTTGAGGGGAAGAACATATCCGGAGTCACGGTAGCGCAGATAACGGCATCGATATCCATCGGATCTGTTCCGGTTTTTTCCAGCAGATCTTTCGCCGCACGTTCACCCATGTAAGAGGTTCCGAGTCCTTCGCCTTTGAGGATGTGACGGGTTTTGATGCCGATGCGCGACATGATCCACTCATCGGAGGTGTCTACCATATGGCTCAACTCAATGTTGTCGAGGATATAGTCGGGCAGGTAGGCGCCTACGCCTGTAATCGCTGCGGTAGTTTTGGTCGTCATTTGTTGAAAATTTCCCGGAGTTTGGCTGCCACGCCTGCCTTGATGGTTTTTTCAGTTTGGAGAACCATATTGGCGATGGCGTTTGGGTTTGAACAACCGTGTCCGATGATTACGGTGGAGTTGATACCCAATACGGGAGTTCCACCAACGTTTTCATAATTGAGTTTGGTGAAGTAGTTGTCGTGCAACAGTCCTTGTTGGCGGGCAAGTTCGTACATGCCTTCCATCACTTTGAGGAGGGTGTTGCCGACAAAACCGTCACAGACCACCACATCGGCGACAGTACCGTCGAAGACATGTTTCGCTTCGACATTGCCGACGAAGTTGAATTCGGAGGTATTCTCCATCAACTCATAGGTTGCTTTGGTCTGGAGGTTGCCCTTTTCTTTCTCTTCGCCGATATTGAGCAGTGCCACGCGTGGGTTTGTTTTGTTCATCACGCCTTTGGCGAACGTGCTACCGATAATACCGTACTGGTAGAGTACATCGGGTTTACAATCGACATTCAGACCCACATCGAGCAACAGGACTTGGCTGTTGTCGATTGTAGGGGCAAGGACAGAGATAGCCGGGCGGATCACACCGTCGATTTGTTTGACGGTGTACATACAGCCCACCATCATTGCTCCGGTGCTGCCGGCACTTGCAAAGCCGTCGATTTTACCCTCGAGCAGGTATCGGAATCCGACTACGATACTCGAATCGGGTTTTTTAGAGAAAGCCTGTGTCGGATTGTCTCCCATTTCGATCACTTCGCTCGTAGGGACGATATCGAAGGTGTCAGTGGGACAATTCTCTTGAGAGAGGATTTCTTCGATACGAGCTTTGTCGCCGAAGAGAACGATCCGACTGCCTTCCGCCAGTTGGCGTGCAGCTTGGATAGCTCCGAGCACGACAGCCTGCGGGGCAAAGTCTCCGCCCATTGCATCAATTCCTATTCTGATCATAGTCATTGTAGCTTAATGGGGAGTCGGTTCGTTTATTCAGCTTTTTTCTCGATCGCTACACGGCCACGGTAATAGCCGCATTCGGGGCATACACGATGGTAGAGAACGGTTGCTCCGCAGTTTGAGCAGGTTGCCAAAGTAGGAACGGCTGCTGTGTAGTGAGTTCTTCTCTTGTCACGTCTCGTACTAGAGACTTTATGCTTAGGATGTGCCATTTTGGGAATGTTTTTATGATATAACTCTTATTGTTTCTTATCAAGTTGTTCTTGTTCCAATTTTTGTTTGAGCTTTTCGAGTTCGCTCCAAGGGGAGTTGCCGCTTGTTTCGGCCGTTTGGTTATCGTTTTGGGCCTCTTGTGCGCTTTGTTGCACGAAGCGGTCGAACTCTTCTTCGCTCACAATTTTGAACCGCGATAACATATCCGGGTTGCAGAGGCTGTTGCCATTTGCATCTTCCGGGTGTATTTTGCGGTAGGGCAGGCTCAGTGATATACTTTCATAAATATATTGCCCCAACGGAAGTTCCGTTTCATTGGGGCTTAGCCACATCACATCGCCGTCGCTCTCTTTTTCGGTTTCCGAGAATCGCACCTGCAGCGTTCCTTCATAATGCACGGGCATCATGAATTCGTCGAGGCAGCGATCGCAGATCACTTCGACCTGGCCGTCGATTTTGAACACAAGAGTGAGCAATCGTTCTGATTTTGTCAGGTCGATTTGCACATTTGCGGAGCCACGGTGTATTTCCGAGCCCTCGAACGCATCGAAAAAATGGTCATCCACTTGGAATTCAAAGTGGTGATTTCCAATGCTTAACCCCTTGTGAGGGAGTGTATATTGTTTCAAAATGTCCACTCGTCTATCGAAAAAATGGAGCACAAATGTATATATTTTTGGCGGATATACCAAACCTCGCGCCCATATCTTTACAATCCCTGAGACTTAGCCACCAGAGCCAGGTCACACAGGGCTGCTGCGACGGCTGCTTCGACCACAACTCCAGCTCGCATAGCGATGCATGCATCATGTCGTCCTTTGATGATCAGTTTTTCGGGAGTTCCGGTTTCTGTATTCAGGGTGATTTGGGGTGTTGAGATGCTGGCGGTAGGTTTGATGGCGACCCGAACGACGATAGGGTTACCGTTGGTAATTCCACCGACAATGCCACCTGCATGGTTGGTAACGGTCCGGCCATCGGGGGCTGCGATTGGGTCGTTGTTTTCGCTGCCGCGCAGTTTTGCCGAGCCGAAGCCCAATCCGAACTCCACCCCTTTAACAGCCGGAATGGCGTATAGCAGGTGGCTCATTACGCTTTCCACCGAATCGAAGAAGGGCTCTCCGATTCCGGCGGGCAGACCGGTTGCGGTACATTCGATAATTCCTCCCACCGAGTCTTGCGAGCGAAGTGCCTGTTCGATGATTTCGGCAAATTTTTCAGGATCGTTGCATCCGCCCACCTCGTTCAGGGAGCTTTGGATGTTGACCTGCTGCGGGAAAAGCGTGTTGAGGATCAGTTTGGCCACTACGCCAGCCGTAACCAGGCCGAGTGTCAGGCGTCCCGAAAAGTGTCCACCTCCGCGATAATCTGCAAACCCTTTGTACTTCTGCATGGCGACCCAGTCCGCATGTGAAGGGCGGGGGTGGGTGACCAAATTGCGGTAATCTCCTGACAGGGTATTTTCATTGTAAAAGACCACGGTCAAAGGGGCTCCGGTTGTAAATCCGTTGAAAACACCGCTGACGAGATGTGGGGCGTCACTCTCTTTGCGGGGTGTGGTGCCACGTTTACCGCTTTTGCGGCGTGCCAAATCGGCGGCAAAGCTCTCTTCGTTGAGCGGAATTCCAGCTGGAACACCGTCAAGTGTTACACCGACCATTTCGCCGTGCGACTCTCCAAAAATGGAGATGCGGAATAACCTACCAAAACTGTTCATCGTATGCAGTTTATATGGTTCTGGCCTTACGGCCTGTTGCTTCAATTCTCTATCTTGTCTTGAGGCTTGTGTGTACTCTAAAGGGGTAGAGGGATGTGTTAAACTTTTCGTTTGTCCTACAAACTTCCGATGCCTCGAAATTCACCGCCTCGAAATTCATTCACCACCTAACACAATCGCAACCTTGCAACATACTCAATATTTTCCACTTCTCAACCTTTCAACCTTTCAGCCTCTCGCCAATCCACCAATCACAACTTCTCAACTTTTCAAGTCCTTAAAAGTCTCTACCTCTTACTGATTCAAAGTTTCTTATCAATGAAACTCTGCAGACAGGAACTTTATTATATCGGTCAATTATATTACCGGATTATTTATTGAGTTTTCGGCTGTTACTGAGGTGATTGCTTGTGTGTTTGGTTGTGCGTTGTTTTTGTTATGCAGTTGAATCAAAAATGCGCTGGAATGAAGACAATTGCTTTTGTCAACTACTCTTTGCAGCGCAAGGATTCGAGATCCTTCCAAAAGTCCGGGTAGGATTTATCGACAGCGTCCGCACCTTCAATGATGATATGGCCATCGCTGCGCAAAGCTGCCACAGCTGCAGCCATAGCGATTCGGTGATCATTGTGGCTGTGGATTCGGGTGCTGGCGATGGGACCTCCGGTGATGAGCATCTTGTTCTCTTGGGAGAGGTCGATGTGGATACCCATGCGTCCGAATACCTCGGCGATAGTCTCCGCCCGATTACTCTCTTTAAATGTTAGGCGTCGTGTGCCGGTCAGCACCGTAGTCCCTTCACAACAAGAGGCCAGTGCTGCCAAGGCAGGGAAGAGGTCGGGGCAGTGTGTCGCATCGAACTCGAATGCGTGCAGTGGTTCACGATTGACGGTGATTGAGTGGTCAGTCGTGATGATTTCGGCCCCTGCACGAGCCATGGCGTCGATAATGGCCAAATCGGCTTGTTGGGAGAGGTGGTTCAGGTTGAGGATGGTTATATTTCCGGCAATTGCTCCTGCTACTAACAGACAGGAGGCACCGCTCCAATCGCCTTCGATATTGTAGGTGCAGGCTTTGTAGTGTTGGCCTCCCGGAACATAAAACTGTTCGTAGTCGTTATGTTCGATCGTGACTCCGAATTGTTCGGCCAGTCCGATTGTCATATCTACATAGGGGCGGCTTTTGAGGTTGTCCACTTTCAGTATGGTATCCTCTTTGACCAAAGGGAGTGCCATCAGCAATCCGGTGATGAATTGTGAACTGAGCGATCCATCTACGCGCACCTCGCCACCGTGCATTGGTCCGTTGACCGATATGGGTAAATATCCGCCATTGGATACGACCTCTACACCGAGGGCTTGAAGAGGCTCTTCCATCATTTCGATGGGGCGTCGTAAAATTGAGCCTTCACCGTTGAGTGTGATTGCGAGATTGCATAACGATGCAATGGGGGTAAATAGCCTGGCAGCCAGTCCTGATTCCCCGATATTTAGTTTTGTTGAAGTGGGGTTCAATCCCCCGTGGATGGTATAAGTATTTCCGTTGTTAGAGACGGTAGCTCCAAGTCTTTGGGCGGTATCGAGAGCTGCGCGGGAGTCGTTGCACAGGTCGAGGTGAGTGAGTGTTGTTTCGCCTTCGGCCAGCAGGGCAGCGGCAATGGCTCGTTGGGCATAACTTTTCGATGCCGGAGCTGTAATCTCTCCCGCTATGCTGCCTTGATGTACGGTTATTTCCATAAATGAGTTTAACGTAATTTGAAGTCTTTTCCCAGATAGACTTTGCGGACAGTTTCGTCATTGGCGAGATCCTCGGCAGTTCCGGCTTTAAGGATTTTGCCTTCGAACAGCAGGTAGGTGCGGTCGGTAATCGAGAGGGTCTCGTGAACGTTATGGTCGGTAATGATTACCCCGATGTTTTTATTCTTTAGGGTAGCCACGATGCTTTGGATGTCTTCGACGGCAATAGGGTCCACACCAGCAAACGGTTCATCGAGCAGGATGAATTTCGGGTTGATTGCTACGGCCCGAGCGATCTCCGTACGACGACGCTCTCCACCGGAGAGTTGGATACCCATGCTTTTGCGCACCTTTTGCAGGCGGAACTCTTCGATCAGGTTTTCGAGTCGTTCACGTTGGTACTCTTTGGTGAAGTTGGTCATTTGCAGCACGGCCCGGATGTTGTCTTCGACCGAAAGGTGACGGAATACCGAGGCCTCTTGGGCCAGATAGCCGACACCCTGTTGGGCACGTTTGTACACCGGTTCGTGGGTTAGTTCGTTGCCTTCGAGAAAAATGCCGCCCTCGTTGGGTTTGATCAGCCCTACGATCATATAGAATGTCGTAGTTTTTCCGGCGCCATTTGGGCCGAGCAGGCCGACAATTTCACCCTGGTTCACTTCGATCGAGACGTGATCGACGACCGTACGGGTCTTGTATCTTTTAACAAGGTCTTTGGTGTATAATCTCATAGTGGCGACTTCCGCAGGTATGAAATAATTTTGAACAAAGTTAGCGTTTTTTTGAGAAAAAAAATTTATCTTTAGGTTAAAATTGACTTGTGTATTAGGCAATAATCAATTCAGATGGCTGACAAAGAGAGTGTTTTGTTGCATGAACGACTGAAAGAGTATTTCGGTTTTACCAGTTTCAAAGGGAACCAGGAAGCAGTTATCCGTAACGTACTCGCAGGCAAGGATACATTTGTACTGATGCCTACCGGCGGGGGTAAATCGTTGTGCTATCAATTGCCTGCATTGGTTATGGATGGTGTGGCGATTGTGGTCTCCCCGTTGATTGCGCTGATGAAGAATCAGGTGGATGCCATGCGTACGTTCAGCATGGAGGAGGGGATTGCCCATTTTTTGAACTCCTCGCTCAACAAGGCAGCCGTTGCCAAGGTCAAAAGTGATGTGTTGGCCGGGAAGACCAAATTGCTCTATTCCGCTCCGGAGTCTTTGACCAAAGAGGATAACGTATCGTTTTTGCGCCAGATCAAAATATCGTTTTATGCCATTGATGAGGCACACTGTATTTCCGAGTGGGGACACGATTTCCGGCCGGAGTATCGTCGTATCCGACCGATCATCAATGATATTGGTCCGGCACCGTTGATTGCGTTGACCGCTACGGCTACGCCGAAGGTGCAGATGGATATTCAGAAAAATCTCGGGATGCTGGATGCGGCGGTTTTCAAATCGTCGTTCAATCGTCCCAATCTGTTTTATGAGGTTCGTTCCAAAGTCAACGTCAACAAGGAGATCATTCGATATATTAAAAATAATCCCGGCAAGTCGGGCATTATCTATTGTCTGAGCCGCAAAAAGGTTGAGGAACTGGCCGAGCTGTTGGCTGCTAATAGTATTAAGGTGGCGCCGTACCATGCGGGTATGGATGCAGCCACACGTGCTGCCAATCAGGATGCTTTCCTCAATGAGAAAGTGGATGTGATCGTGGCGACGATTGCATTCGGTATGGGTATTGACAAGCCAGATGTTCGGTATGTGATCCACTACGACATTCCCAAAAGTCTGGAGGGCTATTATCAGGAGACAGGGCGTGCCGGGCGTGACGGTGGCGGCGGACATTGCATCGCTTTTTACAGTTACAAGGATATTCAGAAACTTGAAAAGTTCATGCAGGGCAAGCCGCTGGCCGAGCAGGAGATTGGCAAGCTGTTGTTGCAGGAGACGGTTGCTTATGCCGAGAGTTCGGTCTGCCGTCGCAAAACGCTGTTGCACTATTTCGGTGAGGAGTATCCAGAGGAGAACTGCCACTGCTGCGATAACTGCAACAATCCGAAACCGAAGTTCGAGGGACGGGAAGCGTTGACCTTGATGCTCAAGGTGCTCGACTTTTTGGGTGATAAATTTAAGTTTGACTATCTGATCAACGTTTTGGTAGGGCGCAACAATGCGTTAATCAAGTCCTATGGCCATAATAAGTGTGAGTGGTTCGGATCCGGAGCGGAACACAACGATCGCTATTGGGCAGCGGTGATTCGCCAGGCGTTGATTTTGGGTTTTGTCGATAAGAATATTGAGAATTACGGATTGTTGTCAGTGACCGATGCAGGACGTAAATATTTGGAGCGGCCCTATTCGATTCTGTTGACAGCTGACCATGAGTATGAGGATGGTGATGACGAGCCGGTTTCACCACCGATGGGTAAAGGGTCTGTTGCCGATGAAGAGTTGTTTGCCATGTTGAAGGATCAACGTCGCAAGGTGGCACAGCAGATGGAGTTGCCTCCGTTTGTGATTTTCCAGGATCCGTCGTTAGAGGATATGGCGATTCAGTATCCGGTGACGATGGAGGAGTTGCAGAACATTACGGGTGTCGGTGCCGGCAAGGCGCGTAAATTTGGCAAGCCATTCATTGACCTGATCAAACGTTACGTGGAAGAGAAGGAGATTATCCGTCCACAGGATATGGTGGTCAAGAGTGTGGTCAATAAGAGTGGCAATAAGGTGTTCATTATCCAGAGTATTGACCGTCAAATGGACTTTGAGGATATTGCACGGGCTCGGGATATGGATTTTGATGAGTTGCTCACGGAGATTGAAGCGATTGTCCATTCGGGCACTAAACTTAATATTTCGTATTACATCAATCAGGCGATTGATGAGGATAAGGCGGAGGATATCTTCCTTTATTTCAAGGAGGATGCTCAGAGTGATTCGTTGGAGGAGGCGATGCAGGAGCTGGGTGGAGACTACACCGAAGAGGAGATTCGTTTGGTGCGTATCCAGTTTATGAGTGAGATGGGTAATTAACAGTAAGCGGGGACCGAGTCTGAGCTGGTTCTGTTCCTGGTCTGATTTTGAGTCTGAAACAGGGGAGCTGAAACTGGAGTTGAAGCCGATTTTGAACCTGAGTTCAAGTCTGGACTTGCACGCATAGCAGAACCGTTGCCGAAACTGAACCTAAACCTAAACCTAAACAGAACCTGCACCTGTATCTGAACCCGAACCCGCGTTTGAACCCGAACCCGCGTTTGAATCCGAACCCGCGTCCGAAATTGGAGCTTGAACTTGAGCTTGAACTTGAGCTTGAACTTGAACTTGCACCGGAGCCTGGGCTTGAGCTTGAGTTCGAACCGGAACCTGAGTCTGACCTGAGCCAATTTTGGACCGATCTTTTGTTGTGACCGTATATTAATATAGTTCTGTTGATCATTTTTGAACAGAATTAGTGAAGGGGAGGTATTCAATAATGGTGCATGCAGCTTCTAAGACTGTTTGAATGAAATCGATTATTCTATGTACTCCATTTTTGATCTGTATTTACGGATCGAAAATGGAGTAATTTTTTATCCTGATGTGGTGATTTCGGCGGATTGTATCTGATTCCATTGCATATGATCCCATTACCCTCCATAAAACTATCCATTGTGGTTTTAGTGGTGTGTTTTCACTTGGACATAATTTTTTCGCTGGGAACTATTGGATGTGGGGAGATGCTGCGCGGGTTTGCATGGAGAACAGCTTAGGGTTGACATCGTTTGTGGAATTCATTAGGCAAGGAGGAAAGAGCTGCGGATAGCGAATTTACACGCCTGGTCGCCAATATTTAGTAATTTTATCTCTATCTTTGGTCCGGTTTGAAGGGACAGAAGAAGCTGTCGAATATCTGAGCTGAACATCTAAGAGAGTATATGTACGTAAAGCCTAAAAAACATCTTGGACAACACTTTTTAACCGATCTTTCGGTTGCACGTCGTATTGCCGATAGCTTGTATGCAGATCGGTGCAATACGGTATTGGAAGTGGGTTGTGGTACCGGTGTTTTGACCCGTTTCCTGCTCGAACGGAAGGATATTACCCTGTATGGAGCAGAGGTGGATGGGGAGAGCGTAGCGTATTTGCATGAATACTATCCCGATTTTGCACCTCGACTGATTGAGGGGGATTTTTTGCAGATGGATTTGGCGGCTCGCTTCCCTCAAGGGGTGAGTGTGATCGGGAATTTCCCTTATAATATCTCTTCGCAGATCTTTTTCAAGGTGTTGGAATACAAAGAGCTGGTACCCGAGGTGGTTGGCATGGTTCAGCGCGAGGTGGCGGTCCGCATTGCAGAGCCTCCCGGATCGAAGGAGTATGGTATTCTGAGCGTTTTGTTGCAGGCGTATTATGACATCGAATATCTTTTCACGGTGAGTGAAGGGGTCTTTAATCCTCCTCCCAAAGTGAAAAGTGCTGTGATTCGGATGCGGCGTAATGCGGTGCAGCATCTTGATTGTGATGAAACGCTGTTTGTCAAGGTGGTTAAAGCGGGATTCAATCAACGGCGCAAAACGTTACGCAATTCATTACGCGCTGTTTTTGGGGATTTCGGTGGGGCAGAGCATGAATATTTTGCTTTGCGTCCTGAGCGTTTGGGTGTTGCGGAATTTGTTGCCTTGACCAATTGGATTGCAGCCCATCAATAGCCCGAGTTGAGGCACTGTATAGATCGCTTTTCTGATCGAAAATTCATAAATGGTTGATTGCATGTTTGCCCTATACCGGTTTGGAAGGTTTAGGGTGGATGTGTTGTGGTGAATGCTTTCGCTGATTGATCTTTCCTTTGGATGTATTACTCTTAGCAGATTAGCAGCCAAACCGTTGGGGAATAGGGGGATGGTTGCCATGAGAATTGTTATTGATAGTCAATCCGTGTAAAGCCATACTATCAATAAAATGTCGTTGTGAATCAATAAAAATTAGGGGGTGTAATATGTATGGCAAATTTTATTGTATTTCGTATTATTTGCATATCCGATTTTATATTGCCGTGGTATAGGCACCTTAAATAATCATGTGCGAAGATTACCTGGCTATTCTATTGGTGATTATACTATTTCGAAATTTGAAACTTCTGATTTACTCTGAGTTTTAGGTAGCCTATTTGCTGGAATAGCTCTGTTTCCGAATCATCAATTTCTATTTAGGGGTGAATAGAACCTTTATTTTTTGAAGTTTTATTCAAATTAGCCTGTATTATTTCGACTGTCTTTTCTTGAAAGTTTTATTGAATGTCTTTGAGTTGTTTAATAATTTAGGAGAAGGACTGTTTTGTTGTTTTATATTGCTTTCTATGAATACATTTTGATTTTCATTGAGTTGATTGTTGATTCAGTAAAGCAGATTTTTAATTGGAACCATAAAAGCAGATTGTTTGGTTTTCAACGGAAATATCAGTACTTTAGACAACAAATTATGAGTCGGAAACGTCCTGGATTGCCTGGATGTTTTTGTTTTTTGATTTAATAATTTTTGAATTTTCAATAAATGAAACGGAGAGAATTTTTGAAAAAGGGTCTGCTCGGGACGTTGGCTTTGACAGTCGTGCCACGTCACGTGCTCGGAGGTCCGGGTTACACTGCACCGAGTGATCAGTTGACCAAAGGTATCATCGGCGTCGGAGGTATGGGACGCAACCATTTTGGTTATGGAGGAACACGTTTGGTGGCCATTTGTGATGTTGACCAGACGCACATAGATGCTGGTTTGCAGCTGGCCGGGGAAAAGATTGCGGCTTATCACGATTATCGTGATTTGATCAATGACCCCAATGTGGATATTGTTCATATTGCCACTCCGCCTCATTGGCATGGCATTATGTCGGTTGATGCAGCCAAAGCCGGTAAAGATATTTGGTGTGAAAAACCGATGACCCGTACGATTGGCGAGGGTAAACGTGTGCGTGAGGCTGTTAAACAGAATGGTTCGATTTTCCGATTGAATACCTGGTTCCGTTACACGGATCGATTCTACGGTATGAATACGACTGTCCCCAAGATCAAAAAATTGGTTGACAGTGGTATGTTGGGATGGCCGTTGAAGGTCACCATTAGCAAACATACCGGTTTTGGATGGAAATTCTATTGGGTTGGTAAACCTGAGTTGGAGGAGCAGAAGGTGCCTGCCGAACTCGATTACGATATGTGGTTAGGTCCGGCCCCCTATAAACCGTACAATGTACATCGTACACACTCCACGTTCCGTGGTTATTGGGATTACGATGCGGGAGGATTGGGCGATATGGGACAGCACTATATCGACCCGGTACAGTATCTGTTGGGCAAGGATGAGACCAGCCCGATCTCGGTAGAGGTGGATGCTCCGCAACAACACGAGGATGCTGTGGGTATCTGGCGTAAGATTGTGTTCACTTACGATGATGGATGTCAGATTATTCTCTACGGAGAGGATAATGGCAGTCCGAATGACCCATATATCGAAGGACCGAATGGTAAGGTTTATCCCAATTTCGTATGCGATATTCCCGATTGGGAGAAGAAGTTGGCAGAGTTCCCAGATCCGCTGCCACAGCGTACGGACTTCATGGAGTGTATCCGTAATCGTCAGCAGTTTGCGTTGAATGAGGATAATGCGTTCCGTTCTTCGACCATTGTCAATATGGCTGTGGTAGCTTTGCGTTTGGGACGTAACCTCAAGTTCGATCCCGAGAAGCTGCTCTTCGTTGATGACGATGCTGCCAATCGTTTGATCGATCAACCAATGCGTTATCCATGGAGTATTTAATCCGATTGCAAACCGAAAAATGAACAAAACCATGAAAAAAATATTGCTTGGATTGGCCATGTTGCTGATGGCGGTTGGGGTACAGGCTCAAACTGCAGCTGGTCGCACGGCCTCTACGAAGGTTTCTGATGCGTTGGGATTGATGCCTGCACGCGATCAGGCCGAATTTAATCGTCTGATGGATGATCTGGTATCGACCGGTGCCTCAGGCGTTGATATGTTGACAGCCATGTTCGACAATACCAATAACAAGGCGGTCAATTATGCTCTTTCAGGATGGGCAGCCTATGTCTCTGCGCCCGGACGGGAAGAGGCTCGTCTGACCTTTGCTGAAGGTGTGGGACGTGCATTGCAGAAGAGTGATGATCCGGTGATTCAGGCCTATTTGATCCGTTTGTTGCAACGTTGTGGCGGGGATGAGAGTGTAGAGTTGCTGGGTGGTTACCTTCAGGATGAAAAGTTAGGTGATCCGGCACGTTGTGCTTTGTTGGCCATTGGAACTCCTGCAGCTCGTGCTTTAGTGGCAGAACCGACCCCTGTAACGGTACATTTCGATGCTCCGGTAACGGATATTGCGGCTCTGTATGCTAGCCAGCAAGCCTTGGGAGACAAAGCTGTGTCATCGTTGCTCAAGGCTCTTAAAAGCAAGGACCGTGCATATCGCAATGCGGCTTTGAGATTTTTACAGCCCTATCTGAATGAGTCGGTATTGGCAGTTTTGGCTAAAGAGTTGAAAAAGGCGAAACCCGAAACAAAAGTAGATATCATCAATTTCCTCGGTTTGCATGATGCACAATCTGTATTGCCGGCTATCTTACCCTATATTGGTAATGAAAATGAGGAGTTGAGTACGGCAGCCATGTGGGCGGCTATTCGATTGAAATCTCAGGAGGCTATGCCTGTGATTGCTTCGCTTTTGGGAGATGCCAATACCTCTGATCAAGTCCGTGCAGAGGCACGTGAGTGTTTATTGGCCAGCAGCCATCCAGTAGATGCATTGATGGCTGATGTGGTTCGGACCGGATGTGACGCAGGTAAGGTGGAGGCCCTCTCGATTTTGGGTGCACGTCGTTCGAGCGCGTATGCAGGATTGGTGTTGGAGATGATTGGCAACAGCAATCCGGATGTAGTTGCAGCGGCTTATGCAGCTTTGCCCAAGGTGGTGACATCGGCTAATATCGCAGCTTTGTATCCGTTGGTAGAGTCTGCTTCAGGATCTGACTTGGATCAGGCGCGTGCCGCTTTGATCGAGGCTCAGAGTACGCTGCCTGTGGAGGAGCGTATGGCGGCAATCAAAGAGCGCATGAAACTGAATCCCGCAGTTGCCCCCAATTATTATGTGGTTTTGGCATCGATCAGCACACCCGAGGCATTGCAGATTGTAACGGATGGTTTCGAGTCTGGAGATGCGGCAGCTCGTCAGCAGGTATTGGAGGCGTTGTTGGCATGGAAAACCCTTGACGGTGCCGAGATGTTATACAAGATTGCAGGATCAGACGATACGGCGATGGCTGAAAAGGCGATTGACGGATATGCACAGTTGGTAGAGATGTCAGATAAGACACCTGAGATCAAACAGATCATGTTGACCGAAGCCATGAATTTGGCTCGCACTCCGGCGATGAAGATTGCCGTACTCAATCGTATGCGCAATACCAAGACTTTGCAAGGTATGGTTCTGGCGGGTAAATATCTGGATGATTCTGATTCACAAGTTCGGCAGGCAGCAGTGAATGCCATTTATCATACAGCTTTGGAACGCAAGGATCTTTATGGTCCGGTTGTAGTGGATCTGTTGACCCGTGCCGTTGAGTTGAGTACCAATCCGGATCAGCGTTATCAGGTTGAGGAGGTAAAGAAACATATCAAATCGATGCCAGAGGGAGGTTTCGTATCGATGTTCAACGGTACGGATCTGACCGGATGGAAAGGTTTGGTTGAGAATCCTGTCAAACGTGCGGAGATGAGTGCCGAAGAGTTGGCAGCCAAACAGCAGGTGGCAGACGAGATGATGCATCGTGACTGGAAAGCTGGCAATGGTATTTTGAGCTATGTGGGTACCGGTTACGACAACATCTGTACTGAGAAACAGTACCGTGATTTTGAGATGTATGTAGATTGGCGTTTGGATCCCAATGGTAAGGAGCCGGATGCAGGTATCTATTTGCGCGGTAATCCTCAGGTTCAGATTTGGGACACTGCACGTCGTAATGTAGGTGCACAGGTAGGTTCAGGCGGTCTGTACAACAATAAGGTTAATGAAAGCAAACCATCTCATGTGGCAGATAATACGCTTGGTCAATGGAATACGATGTTTATTCGTATGCAGGGTGACCGTGTGAGTGTATGGTTGAATGGTGAACAGGTGGTTGACAATGTGATTATGGAGAATTTCTGGGATCGTTCTCAGCCGATTCCGGCCATTGAGCAGATCGAATTGCAGGCACATGGTTCACGTGTAGATTTTCGTAATTTGTACATCAACGAGTTGCCGAGTGTAGAACCTTTCCGTCTGTCTCCGGAAGAGGAGAAAGAGGGCTTTAAAGTGCTGTTTGACGGTACGAATATGCACGAGTGGATCGGCAATACACGTGACTATGTGAATAACAACGGTATGATTTCGTTGATTCCTCATAAGGGAAGCTATGGTGGAAACCTTTATACACGCGACGAGTATAAGGACTTTATTTTCCGTTTTGAATTCAAACTGACTCCGGGAGCCAACAATGGTTTGGGTATTCGTACCCCGACCGAAGGTGATGCTGCTTATGTAGGTATGGAGTTGCAGATTTTGGATCATGATGCTCCGATTTATAAGAACATTGCTCCGTATCAGGTTCACGGATCTGTTTACGGTGTGATTGCTGCCAAACGGGCCAAGCTGAAGATAGGAGAGTGGAATTATGAGGAGGTGATTGCCAAAGGAACTCACATCAAGGTGATCTTGAATGGTGAGGTGATCGTTGATGGTGACATTGCCGAAGCCAGCAAAAACGGTACGGAAACGGTTGACCATCGCGAGCATCCCGGTTTGCTCAACGAAAAGGGCCATATCGGATTCCTGGGCCATGGCTCAGAGGTACATTTCCGCAACATTCGTATCAAAGAGTTGTAGTGTTTGATAACCCAGGTCGTGGGTGCGGAGAGATGATTCTTCGTCCGTAGTGATGACCTGAAAGGTTCATAAAGCTAAAGCCTTCAAGTTTACGAACTTGAAGGCTTTACTCTTTTTGTGTTGCCGGATAGAGTCCGCGCAGCTGAAACCTGACATGTATGCTCTCCCGATTCAGGGGACACACTCCGAAGAGGTCATCTGAAAACGTAACATTGTTTCGAAAGGATTGTGATGAAGAAAAGACTATCTTTGGGAATGGAACGGCTTAACATGTCCAAACGATGAAATCTATTCTCGACAAAAACAGATTCGCTATTGCAGTTCTTCTATGCATGATCTTGAATTGGGGTCCATCCAGTGCTAATGGTATTTCAGAACGCGATAAGCCCTATGATATAGGTGCCTGTACAGATCGTGGAAGGGTGAATCCGGAGAACGAAGATACTTGCGGCCTCTTTACGATTGGTCGGAATACGGTTTGTGTCGTGTGTGATGGTGTAGGCGGATCTGCCGCAGGAAGTACAGCTTCTCGTACTGCGTTTGCGGCGGTAAGGGAATACCTCGAAAGCGAAGGTGTAGGTTGTGGCTTAACGGAGATCAACCGGCAACTTACGGCCGCATTTGCTTATGCAGATCGAAAAGTCCGGGAAAAAGCCTCCTCAGACTCTCTGCTTAGCGGAATGGCTACAACCTGTTTAGTCGCAATCATCCAAAGTGATACGCTTTATTATGGTCATGCTGGGGATTGCCGGCTTTATGTCGGTGACCCTTCACGCTTAGAGCAGATAACGGAAGACGACTCTTATATCAATATGCTGCTTGCAGATGGAGAGATTACGGCCAGCGAGGCCAAACGGCATCCGTTGAGGAGGGCGATTATCAATGCCTTGGGAAGCAAATCCAACGAACTTTATGTGAACACCTGTGCAGTAGGTATTCCGATTCGAGCAGACCGCTATTATCTGATGTGTTCTGACGGGTTGTATGAAGAGTTGTCTGCCAAGCGAATCCGGAAAGTCATTGAACGAAACAGGGATCGGGATAGCAATAGCGTATCCAGAGAGCTTGTACGGTCAGCCAACCGGGCAGGGGGTAATGACAATATATCGGTCCTATTCATCAGGTACTTACCCCACGGCGTTTCGTCCAGTTTCGGTAGTATCGATTAAGTTGTATAAAGCTGTGCCCTGTAATTTCGGGTGTTGTTTTGGATTTTGGTTTTAGGATCTTATTGATCTCAGGGTACCCTTAAACGCTATTGCTTTTTCTTTCCTAACCCCCTATCGCTTTTTCTCCCATAACTCCGATCAAGCATGCAGGATCTCTATGCCGAAATGAGTATGCAATCAGCATGCACCAATACTCATATAGCTTGACTGCAGCAGCGGGGCTATGGGATGATGATTGTCCTGGTTCATGACCGGGTACTGTGCCGAAACTACGAGTATTGTTGTATTGTGAAAGTGGGCTCAGTGCGGTATTTGGAGTCTCCATCGATTCCCTATTTTTTTGAGGATACAGGTTGATTCCGAATATTTTGGGGGCAAGGTCGTTGTTTTGAATAAAAAATCGTAAATTTCGACAATCAAAAAACTGTATATATGAAAAGAACATTGTTTTATCCATTATTGATGACTACGATGATAGCAGGCTTAAGTGGCTGTAAAGAGCAGGATGGAGTTTCTCTGCAATATGAAAAATATACGTTGGACAATGGCCTTGAGGTGGTCTTGCATGAGGATCATTCGGACCCGACGGTATCGATGGCGATTGCCTATCATGTGGGAAGCAGCCGTGAAAAACCGGGAAAAACGGGGTTTGCGCACTTCTTTGAGCACATGTTGTTCCAGCGTTCTGAGAATTTGCCGCGCAATGCTTTCTTCCAAAAGATTAACGAGATGGGAGGAACATTCAATGGCTGGACAGCCAACGATATGACGGTCTATTTTGAATCGGTACCTCGCAATGCACTTGAAAAGATTTTGTGGATGGAGTCGGACCGTATGGGGTATTTTATCAATACGGTGACCGAAGGGGGCTTGAAGCGAGAGATTGATGTGGTTTCCAACGAGAAACGTCAATATGAGAATGCACCGTATGGTTTGATGAGTGAATTGTTGGATAAAAATCTTTTCCCGGAGGGCCATCCGTACAGTTGGGAGGTGATTGGAGAGATTCCCGATTTGCGCAGTGCGACCGTAGAGGATGTCAAGGAGTTTTACAACAAATATTACACCCCGAGCAATGCTACGTTGGTAATTGCCGGAGATTTTGACAAGGCGCAGACTAAAGAGTTGGTTCAAAAATATTTTGGAGAGATTCCGGCACGTCCGAAGCCAGAGACTCCGAAAGTACAGAACGTCACGTTGGATTCGACCAAACGTATTTCGTATGAGGATCCGTTCTGCAATGCACCGATGATTGTTTTGGGTTATCCGTCCGTGGAGATGTACAATGAGGATGGATATGCACTCGACTTCTTGTGCAATCTGTTGGCTGGAGATAAGAAATCGCCGGTTTACAAGGTGTTGGTAGAGGAGCGTAAATTGGTTCCGAATGTCTATATGGCGAACAGTCAGCTGGAGATTGCCGGTATGATCCGCTTGATTGCGACTACCTTCCCGGGTGTAAATCTGAATGATGTCTATGAGGGTTATCAGGAGGCACTGGCCCGTTTTGAGAAAGAGGGGATTGATCCTAAAGATCTCGAACGTTACAAGACCATGGAGGAGACCCGACTCTACAACAACTTTGTTTCGAATCTGGACAAAGCCCAGAATATGGCTTTGAATAATATCTTTGGTGGCGCTCCTGACCGGTCGTTGAAGGAGTTGGCGAAGTATCAGGCTGTGACCCCTGAGGATGTGATGCGGGTTTACAACAAGTATATCAAGAATAAGCCTTATCTGGGACTCAGTATTGTGCCGACAGGTGAATCTGCTTTGGTTCTGACCGGTTCGGTACCAGCGGTTGTGGATCAGGAGTCGATCGAGGATCAGGAGCTGAACTCTCAGAGTGGAGCTATTGTTGATGATCCGTATGAACGTACACCGTCGTCGTTTGATCGCAGTGTTGAGCCTGCTTTGTTGTCCAACACTCCGGAGTTGAACCTCCCGAAGATTTGGAATGATTCGCTCAGCAACGGCATGAAGGTCAGTGGACTAGTTTACGATGAGTTGCCGTTGGTTAACTTTACGATCGAGTTGAGCCATGGTCTGTTGACCGATACGCCAGAGAAGGCAGGTTTGGCATCGCTGACGGCCAATATGCTCAACGAGGGTACGGCTGACAAGACGCCTGCTGAATTGGAAGAGGCCATCGGTCAACTTGGAGCGCAGCTTTCATTCCAGTCGGGTATCGAGAGTATGGTATTGTCGGGCAGCTGCCTGAAGAAGAATTATATTCAGGTGATGGCTTTGGTTGAGGAGATGTTGTTACATCCGCGTTGGGATACGGCTTCATTTGAACAGGTGAAGAGCCGTATGCTCGACGATATGCGCTACAATCTGACCCAGCCCGATATGATTGCTCAGCTCTATTTCCGTCGTCTTCTCTTTGGGCCTTCGTCGATTTTGAGTTTTGCTGCGGATGGTACAGAGAAGACTCTGTCAGCGTTGACATTGGATGATGTGAAGAGTTACTATGAGAACCATCTGTCACCTTCTGTGGCTAAGATGAGTTTTGTAGGAGGTTTGGACCAGAAAGAGGTGGTTGCTTCGTTGGCATCGTTGGAGAAAAACTGGAAGGCCAAAGAGGTGAAAAATCTTTCTACTGAGTATCTTGCCTCTGCGGAGTGGAAACCGGAGAGTAAGCTCTATTTCATCGATTATCCGGGAGCTCGTCAGTCATACATTTTGATTGGAAAATCGTCTATGTCGATCAAAGCAGCAGACGCTTATCCGGCAGTTGTGGTAAACGACAAGTTGGGAGCAAGCTCGCAAGGGTTGTTGTTTGACATCCTGCGTCTGAAGCACGGTTATACCTATGGAGCTTATTCTAATTTTACGCAAGGGCTGTACAATAACTATTTTGCGGCACGTTCGAGTGTTCAGGCTACGGTGACCAAAGAGTCGTTGGCATTGTTCCGTGATATTTTGTCGGGTTATGGCAACCTCTATTCACAGGAGTTTTTGGATCAGACCCGTGAGACGATCTTACGGACGATGTATGGTTCGTTTGAGACGCCTAAGGCTTTGCTTGGCATGTTGCGCATGATCAATGCTTATGATCTTGCAGACGATTACCAGATGCAACGCGTGCAGACACTGAAAGCGATGACTTTGGATCAGGCGAAAGAGGTCATTGCCAAAGATTTGAACTTTGATGATATGGTTATTGTGGTTGTAGGCGATGCGAAGAGTCAGTTGGCGGGTGTGAAATCCCTCAATTTGGGTAAGGTAGAATTGGTTCAAAACGACGCAACCAAATAGGAAATATATTTGCATGGGAGCACCTGTATGCGGGTGTTCTCGTCATTGTCGTAAAGACGATAATAAAATGGAGAGGGAGAGCAGACAGTTACGTCTGCTCTCCCTTCTATTATTAGAAGTGGATGGGCGTGTATTAGGGAAATGGGCGCACGGTGATTGTAAATGTTGCGAAGTTGAATGTGTTTAAATTTTAGAGGTTTGTAAACGTATGCAACAGGTTGTTTTATGAAAAATCAATTCAGACTCCCGGATTCCAAGACGCAAATCAGAATTGTGTAAATTATTGTTTTGTACTGAAGTGTTCGTGTTTGATCAGCCCCATTTGCATGGATAGTGTTGTATGAAGTGATCTGTTGAATTGTAATCTGCTGTGCTGGATCAAATAATACGCCCTGCAATCCACATGAATTGCAGGGCGTATTTGATTGTTTTTTATTGGAATTTACCGTACGGTGACGGTCGCAAAAGGCCTATTTTGCAGTGGTGTCAATCTCTCCGATAATGCGACGGATCGAGGCATTGCGTGCAGCGGTATCGACTGGCGCAGGACGCACAGCGGTGGAGTCGGTCTCCACCTCGATCAATCCACGACCGGCCATCAACGGTTTGATATCGGGTTCGTGGCCACGGAATTTTTTGTAAAGTTCCATACCGGGCTCGCTGCCTCCGCGTTCCAGAATGTTTTTGCGGTACGATTCAGCAGTCGGGCGATCGAAGATGTCACCGCTTTCAACAAAGGCCTGGTAGGCATCTTTGTCTAATACTTCGGCCCAGATGTAGCTGTAATAACCGGCTGCGTATCCGCCACCGAAGATGTGTGAGAAGTAGGGGTAACGGTAACGCGGTTCAATTTGCGGAATCAATCCCCGTTTTTCGTTGAGCATCTGTTTTTCAAAGCGGTTCAGATCGATCGGTTTGTATTCGGTAATGGTGTGGATGTCCAGGTCGGAAAGCGATGCAGCCAACAGTTCGGTGGTGGTAAAGCCTTGATTGAACAGTGAACTGCGACGGATCTTCTCGATCAGGTCTTCCGGCATGGGGGCGCCGTTCTGGTAGTGTTTGGCGTACATGCGCAACATGGCCGGTTCAAATGCCCAGTTCTCCATGATTTGTGAAGGCAACTCGACGAAATCCTGCTCAACGCCTGCCAGTCCGGTGTATTTGACTTGAGAGAAGAGGCTGTGCAGTGCGTGACCAAACTCGTGGAAGAGGGTTTCGGCATCGTCGAGATTGAGCAGAGCCACGCCGTTTTTGGTTGCAGGACGGCTGACATTAGCTACGATCGTAACTACCGGAGCGACACGCTTCCCGTTTTCGTAGTGGGCATCCCGGTAAGTTCCGCACCAAGCGCCACCCTGTTTGCCGGGACGTGGATAGAAATCGAAATAGAGAATGCCCAAGTGGCTGTTATCTTTGTCTAACACTTCATAGGCTACGCACTCCGGATGATAAACCGGAACCGATACCGGACGGAAGGTGATTCCCCAAAGCCGGTTACTGAGCTGGAAAATGCCTTGTAATACATTGCTTAGTGAGAGGTAGGGGCGTAACTCCTCTTCGTTGAGGTCATATTTCTGTTTGCGCACCTTTTCTGCGTAATACCACCAGTCCCACGATTCGAAGTTGTCGTCACCGGTTTCGGCCTTTTTGATGGCTTTCATCTCTTCGAGCTCTTTCTTGGCCAGTTCGAGTGAGGGTTGCCAAAGTTGGTCGAGCAGAGCATAGGCGTTTTCCGGGGTTTTGGCCATCTCTTCATCCAATGCCAATGCTGCGTATGAAGGATACCCCAAGAGCTTAGCCTTGTCGAGACGCAATTTGACGATCTGATTGATGATTTTGCTGTTATCTGAGCTGTCACCATGGCTGCAACGTTCGAGGTAGGCTTTGTACATTTTTTCACGCAATTCACGATTATCAGCGTAGGTGAGGAACGGAATCAGGCTCGGTTTGCTGAGTGTGAAAATCCAAACACCCTCTTTTTTGCGGTTCAAGGCCTCGGTGTTGGCTGCGGTTTGGATCGATGTGGGCAGACCTTTCAGATCATTTGGGTTGTCGATTACCAGCGTAAAGGCATTGTTGTCAGCCAGCAGGTTGTTGCTGAACTGTACGCCGAGGGTTGAGAGTTGTTCGTTGACCTGTTTGAGTTCGTTTTTTTGCTCTGGGGTCAGCAGTGCTCCTGCCCGAACAAAACGGTCGTAAATCAGTTCAGTTAATCGTTTTTGTTGTGGGTCGGTAATTTGATCCCGTTGATCGTAAACAGCTTTGACTTTGTTGAACAGGCGATCGTTCAGATAGATGTTGTCAAAGTGTGCCGAAATCATCGGAGATAACTCCATGTCCAATTCCTGCATTTGCGCATTGCTTTCGGCAGCATTCAGCAGCGAAAAGGTGGTGTAGGCGTTGGTCAAGGTTTGACCGCTGCGGTCCAAAGCCTCAATTACGTTGGCGAAAGAGGGGATCTCTGTGTTGCTAACGATCGAGTCGATTTGGGCGTTGTGTTGCCGAATACCCTCTTCGATAGCAGGTTTGAAATGTTCGGCTTTGATCCGGTCGAAAGGCGGAACTCCGAATGGAGTGTTCCAGGTTTCGAGCAGCGGATTGGCAGTCTGGGAGCTGTTTTTGCATCCGGTAAAAGTGACCATGGCCGTAGCGATTAGGATCAGTGCGGATAATTTTTTCATATTGTCTGAGAAATTGTCGTATAAGTACAGCTTGTTGTTGTATCTTTGCAGTGCAAATTTCGCTGATAAAATTAGATAAAATCCTCGGCCCATGCAACTTTTCTATGCGCCGGACCTCGATACGGATACCGGTACATATCTTTTTACGGAAGAGGAGTCCAAACATTGTGTACGGGTTTTACGGTTGACGGAGGGAGATTCGCTCCATTTGACCGATGGACGTGGTCTGTTATGTCGGGCAGAGATTGTCGAGGCCTCGCCCAAACATTGCCGCGTGGAGATCCGTGAACGTTGGTCCGAATATGGTCGCCGCAGTTATGAGTTGGTGATGGCGGTTGCGCCCACCAAAAATAGCGATCGTTTTGAATGGTTTGTCGAGAAGGCGACGGAGATCGGTGTCGATCGGATCGTTCCGTTGTTGACCGATCGTTGTGAGCGTCGGGTGCTCAAAACCGACCGTCTCGAAAAGGTGGCCACCAGTGCCATGAAACAATCCCTGAAAGCTTATCATCCTGTGATTGATGCGCTGACTCCGTTTCGGGAGTTGGTTGCTCAGCCTTTTGATGGGGTTAAGTTGATTGCCCATTGTGAAGAGGATATGCCACGTCAGTATATCGGCAAACTGGTTCCGGCGGCAAGTCGGACGATGGTGCTGATTGGTCCGGAGGGGGATTTTTCGCCCGAAGAGATCGCATTGGCACACCAATACGGTTTTGAGAATGTTTCTCTGGGCCATAGCCGCTTACGGACCGAAACGGCTGCGGTTACGACAGTCGCAGATGTAGCCTTTATTAATGAATCCACACTGAACAACTGATAAACGATGTTCGTTGAACTTGTCATTGCTTTGATGCTGTTATCGTTGGCGGTATTTGTCGTGCCGTTGGCGTACAAATGGTTGACCACACTATGTGTTGTGTCGCTGGGCGTTGTATCGGCGCTATGGGTGGCAATCGATGTCTTTGCCCATAACGGCGAGCGCTTTTATGATAGCGGGTACAACGTAGTTTTCGGATTGCAATACGGCATGAGTGATCCGCTGTCGGCCTTTTTTATGGTGATGTTGTCGATTGCTGCCGTATCGGTGATGATCTATGCGCGGGGGTACCTGAAACCCTATCTTGAAAAAAAATCACCGGCGCAGATTTCGTTACACTACTTCTGTTTGAGTGTGTTGTACCTCTCGATGCTGTTGGTGGTTACGCTGCGGGATGCTTTCGGGTTCCTGTTCGCTTGGGAGGTGATGACGCTCTCCTCGTTTGTGTTGATTTTGTTTGATGCCGAACGTCAGGAGGTGCGCCGAGCCGCATTGAGCTACCTGTTGCTGATGCACATCGGTTTCCTGTTCCTGCTGGTCGCCTTCGTCGTACTTTCTGCTAATGGACTGCCGGCCACCTTTGATTCAATTGCCCATTTCGGAGTCCAGGGTGGTAATGTTGTGTTGCTGTTCGTGCTGTTCCTGATCGGATTCGGCATGAAAGCGGGTATCTTCCCGCTGCATGTGTGGCTTCCTGAGGCGCATCCGGCTGCTCCGGCACACATCTCGGCTTTCATGTCGGGCGTGATGATCAAAACCGGAGTCTATGGTGTGATGCGAGTTCTCTCGTTAATTGATTCAAACTTGATGACCATCGGTTTGATTTTGCTGGGTGTGGGAGCGGTAACCGGTCTGTGGGGTGTCATTTTGGCCGCCCTGCAAAACGATGTGAAGAAGTTGTTGGCCTATTCCAGCATCGAGAATATCGGAATTATCTTTATTGGGTTGGGAACGGCTCTGTTGGGAAGAGCCTGTGGTAGCTCGACCATCTATTTGGCGGGCATGGCCGGAGCCTTGCTGCATACGTTGAACCACTCCTTTTTCAAATCTCTTCTCTTCATGGGAGCGGGCAATATCTATTCGGCCACCCACACGACATCGCTTGACAAATTGGGCGGTCTGGGCAAAAAAATGCCCATCACGGCCGTACTCTTTTTAATCGGTATGTTGGCGATCTGTGCATTGCCTCCGTTCAATGGTTTCGTTTCGGAATTCTTGATCTATCGGGGTCTGTTGCAGGGTGTGGCTGCCAATGGTTCGGTAACCATTGTGGCTCTGGTCGGTATGATCTTTTTGGCGCTTATTGGTGGATTGGTGGTCATGGCCTTCACCAAACTTTATGGTGTGGTCTTCTCCGGAATACCTCGTGCTGAGGAGGCTGACCATGCCCATGAAGTTTCTCTCCCGATGTTGATCGCTATGGCCCTGCCTTTGGCTGGTATTCTGATTGTAGGTCTGGTTCCTCTCTTTGCATTGCGCTGGGTAAGTGGTTTGGCTGTGGGACTCTCCGATGGTTTCGGAGCTTTGGCGGCGCCGACCGTAGGGGTATCACCAACGATGGGTGAGACGTTCCTTTCGGGATGTTTCGGTCCGCTGAGTCTCGGAGTGGGACTGTTGTTGGTACTAATCATCGTCTTGTGGCTTGTGAGGTGTCGTATCATCAAAGGACGTCCAGAAACAGAATCACCTACCTGGAATTGCGGTTTTACAGCGGTCACTTCGCATATGCAGTACAGCGGTGAATCATTCAGTGAAGGACTCGGGCGAATATCGGAGCGGATGATCAGCAACCGATTGGATCCGGCCCGTATCGGTACCGATGAAATTTTCCCTACCGAACACAATTTTGACGTTCGTCACAAAGACCGGCTCGATTCATTGTTTGCCCAATGGTGGAGCTATCTATTGCGACGGATCAATGCCAGGTTAGTGGTTTTCCGTACGGGACGTATCGATCACTATATATTGTATGCGTTGTTGTTCCTGGCTTTGATCTTTGTGTTGACAGCTTTGAACCTGATATAAATCCGAGAGAGGGTAACTATTGTTTTGCCTTCAGGTAAGGGAGGAAAGTTACTCTCGTTAATGATGCTTGAATAAAAATATGAGTTTGATATTAAGCCTGTTTGTTGCTTTGATGCTACCCGGAGTGGTGGTTCGGACACGAGCCCTGCTCAGCGGTCGCAAAGGAGCTCCCTTTTTTCAGCATATCACGCGGTTGGGAGCCCTGATGCACAAAACGCCCATATACAGTCCCACAACCGGATTGGTGTTTCGTTTGGCGCCTGTAGTCTATTTGGCTTCGACTTTAGTGGCCTTGTTGTTGGTTCCTGTGGGGGACTTTCGGGCGGTGATCTCGTTTAACGGCGATGTGGTGCTTTTTTGTTACCTGTTGGCCTTGGGTCGGGTCATGTTGATTTTGGCCGCTATGGAGACGGGTAGCAGTATCGACGGTATGGGGGCCAGTCGTGAAGCCCTTTACGGTGCGCTGCTCGAACCGGCACTCTTCTTGGTAGTGGGCACTCTGGCGCTGGTTTCAGGAACCCTCTCGTTTTCACAAGTGTTTGCCGGCATTAGTGGTGGAACAACCGAAATGGTAGTGGCCATGGTGTTGTTGATGTACGCCCTATTCAAAGCCCTGTTAGTTGAGGCCGGACGTATTCCGGTGGATGATCCCCGCACGCACCTTGAATTGACCATGATCCACGAAGCCATGGTCTTGGATTATAGTGGATTCGATATGGCGTTGATTACGTTAGCTGGCTGGATCAAAACGGGGCTGTTGGCGGTTTTGGCAGCTTCGGCATTGGTGTCGGTACTCTGGTGGGATACGTTGTTGGTGGTTGTGGTGGCTTTGGTGGTTGGTGTCGCTATCGGCGTTGTCGAGTCTCTTTTGGCCCGCAGCCGAATGGCTCGCAATACCACCTACATCGTGACGATTTTGGCTGTCGCACTCGTGGCGTTTGTCATCGGTTATCTGTTGTTGAATCATGTAGAGATTGGATAAATCATGTTGTTGGCATTGATTATATTGTATGTGGTGACGCTGCTCTATTTATCGATTGTCGAGCGGTTCCGTCATTACGCCGCACTGGTAGGATTGCAAGGGTGGCTCTTGTTGGGTGTAGCACTGTTCCGGCTTCATGCGATCGATTGGCCCGAATTGATTTTTATTTTGGCTGAAACGCTGGTTTTCAAGGCGATTATTGTGCCGGTATTGTTGACTAACATTATCCGTCGAACCGGTATAGACCGCGTACATGTCGCTTCGGTGGCAACGTTTAACCAGTTGTTGCTGTCGCTGTTGGCGCTGTTGTGCAGTATCGTGATCACCTATTGCCTGGCCGATACGCAGATTGATAGGGTCTTTTTTGGAGTAGCTCTCTATGGCTTGTTGAGTGGGATGCTGTTGATCGTCAATCATAAGCGTATCTTTTCCCATTTGGTCGGCTTCTTGGTGATCGAAAACGGGGTCTTTCTCTTCTCGATGGCGATCGGTGTGGAGATGCCCTATTTGATCAACATTGCCATTTTGCTCGATATTTTGATGAGTGTGCTGATGTTGGGCATGTTTGTGGGCAAGATCGGACAGCGACTCCACGATTTCAACTCTGATTCATTAACCTCGATCAAGGATTGATGCCATGATGATACTTCTGTTTTTTCTGTTGTCGATCGTGATTGCCGGTGTGGTGGCGACGGTCAAGAGCCGTCAGGCTGCCCATTGGACGGCAGCCTGTTATTATGGCGTACAGATCCTGTTTGCTGCCTTTGTTGTAGGGTGGGGAATCGGCCGGACCGAATTGCAGTTTTTTACCTTCGATCTGTTGGGAACGATATTCTTCGTGCTGATGTCGGTAATCTCGTCGGTCGCTTATGTGCAAAGTAACTATTATCTCGATAATGAGTCGTTGCGCCAGTATAAGCTCTACAACATTTCGTTGATGTTACTGTGCACCTCGGCGACCGGAGTCTATTTCGCCAACAATGTGGCGGTGACTTGGATCTTCCTGGAGGCGACAACACTCTGTACGGCGGGATTGGTCTATCACCGTCGGAATCGCCGCAGTTTGGAGGCCACCTGGAAATATGTGTTTGTCTGTTCGCTGGGGATCGCTGTGGCCTATCTGGGTATCTTGTTGCTCAGTACGGTGACTGCAGGAGGAGAGCTCTCTTACGCAAATCTCGTGCGGACGGTGACTTCGGGAAATCCACTCTATCTGAAGATCGCTTTCTTGTTTATCTTGGTTGGGTACAGTTGCAAAATGGAGATATTTCCACTCTATACAATTGATGTCGATGCAAACTTCGCTGCACCGGCTCCAGCCTCGGCCGTCATATCGACTGTACTGGTCAATGCCGGATTTGTCGCCTTTTTTCGAGTGTATGAGGTGGCAGTGGTTTCGCCGGTTTACGAGTGGTTCAAGCATGTACTGATCCTTGCCGGATTGATCTCGCTGTTGATCGCTGCGGTCTATTTGCGTCGGACCAACCACTACAAGCGTTTCTGGGCCTATTCGACTGTCGAATGTATGGGCGTAGCTGTGGTGGCACTTGGTGTGGGCGGTGCGGCTATTTTTGCTGCCGTATTGCAGGTCATCACTCATGCCTTGATTAAATCGGGTGTTTTCGTACTGATGGGGCAGGTCGGTAAAATATATGGCAGTTATAGGATGAACCGTATTGGTGGCTACATTCGGGTGCATCGTACCGGAGCCATTGCACTGTTGTTGGGTGGGGTCTCTTTGTTGGCATTCCCTCCTTCTGCCCTCTTTATCTCCGAGATGATTATTTTGCGGCAGATTGTGCAGATGGGGCAGTGGTGGTTGCTGGTGGTTTTGGCGTTGTTGCTCTGTTTTGTGATGTACAGCCTCTGCTCGCGTGTACTGCAACTCTGCTTTAAACCTGTGGGGACACCGCTTCAGGCACCACATTTACATCGAAGTGTAACGTGGTGTGGGTTGGGATTGATTGTGATCGCTTCAGTATTGGGCATCGTCCAGCCTCCCTTTTTGATAGAGATTATTCACGCTGTAACAGCTTTTTAAGTTTCGAATGGATAAGTGGTTCAAAATATCCGGTTGGCAGGGAAGTGTTCTGCAAGAGGAGATTCCTGTATTGCCGTATGCGGATTTCTTTCAGCAGCTTTGTCGGGCTTTGGAGCGGGAGAGTTGCCATATCGCCTCCTATTTCGGAGTGCCTGAATCGGATGCTCTGCGGCTCTACTGCTTGATGTTGGATGATGCTTCGGGTGAGGTGATGATCGTCTCCTGTCTTCTTGAAGGATACGGGAAAGACCAAGTGTCCCGAACTCCAGATAGTCAGGATAAACAGGAGCTGATTCCGTCGTTGACAGCACGTTATCCGGCTGTCCATCCTTTTGAGAGAGAGCTCATCGAACAGTTCGGAGTGGGTTATATCGACCATCCGTGGGCAAAACCGTTGCGTTTTGCGCATGATCGAGCCGATCGCTCGAAACAGTTGAATAACTATCCTTTCTATTCGATTCGTGGCGAAGCGTTGCATGAGGTGAACGTAGGACCGATTCATGCAGGGATCATCGAACCAGGTTGTTTCCGTTTTATCTGCAACGGTGAACAGATCATTCACCTGGAGATCGTATTGGGCTTTCAGCATCGAGGGGTTGAACGACTGATCCGCGAGACACCGAATCTGTTGCGTCAATCGTTGTTGTGTGAAGGAGTCGCCGGAGATAGCGCCGCAGCTCATGGAATGGCTTATGCCGGGGTGGTAGAGTCGCTTCATGCGGTGACAGGAGCTGAACCCGTCGGAATACGTTTAGAGCTTGAACGGGCGATTGCTGTGGAGATGGAGCGTATTGCTCTGCATTTGGCCGATACGGGAGCTTTGTGCATGGACATTGGATTCCAGTTGGGACAGGTGTCGTGTGAGGCTTTGCGGACAATCGTCATCAATACGACGCAGCGTTGGTGCGGCAACCGTTTTGCCAAAGGGTTGATCCGGTGTGGGGGAACCCACTATCCGTTGACTTCGGAGATAGCGGCACTGATACGTAAAAACCTCGATGAGGTTGAGCGCCGTTATGCGGAGGTGGTCTATGCATTGGAGAACAGCTCGTCCGTGTTGGCCCGATTCGAAGATTGCGGCGTAGTGACGCGAGCTCAGGCGCATCGGATCGGTGCTGTGGGGATGGCAGCCCGTGCATCAGGCCTCGAACGGGACCTCAGACGTTCCCATACCGGTCATGTTTACGGCAGTTTGTTGGTACACGATCCGGTGGTAGAGACCTCTGGAGATGTGTATGCCCGTTTGAAGGTACGCATGCGTGAAGCGGTGCAGTCGATGGGACATGTTCGCACGATGCTCAATCTGCTCGAAAATCAAAGTCGAGTAAGTTGCCAGCCCGATTATGGCATGAAGTTGGCTCCCGATAGTTTGGCCTTTTCGTTGGTTGAAGGATGGCGAGGTGAGATTTGTCACGTGGTATTGACTGATCCGGAGGGCCGAGTGGAGGCTTACAAAATCGTCGATCCATCGGTACATAACTGGACCGCTTTGGCGCTTTCGGTGCGTGGTATCGGCATTTCAGATTTTCCGATTTGTAACAAGAGTTTCAATCTCTCCTATTGCGGCCACGATTTGTAGTGTGCAGGGGAGAGAGGGATTCATAAATAGTTGTCATGGTGTTATCCAAAATCAAGGTGTTGCGAAGTCATGGTCGGCAGTACATTCCCGACCTGAAGGCGGTTGAATTACCCGAGACGTTCCGTGGACGGCCGGAGATTGCTCCCGGCGTGTCGGAAGCTGTTGCCGCAGAGTTGGAACAGTTGTGTCCAACCCAAGCGATTACGGCAGCACCTTTGACTATTCGACTTGATCGTTGTCTGTTTTGTAACGAGTGTGCAAAACGTTATCCGCAGGCTATTCGGTTTACACCGGATTATTGTTTGGCCACCAATGATCTTGAGCGACTCCTTATCAGTGAGCACTCTCCAAGTGCCATTACGTTAGATGAAAAGTTGGTTCGCAGCGAGATTCGACGTTGTTTTGGCAGGTCATTGCGGCTTCGTGAGGTTTCGGCCGGAGGGGATAACTCGACCGAGATGGAGCTCAATGCAACGATGAATGTCAATTTTGATTTTGGCCGGTATGGTATCGAGTTTACTGCTTCTCCCCGACATGCCGATGGTATGGTGATCACGGGGCCGATTACAGAAAATATGGCGGTACCTTTAGAGATAGCTTATAATGCTATAGCTTCCCCTAAACTGTTGATTTTGGCCGGTACGGATGCTCTTTCCGGAGGTGTTTTTGCAAACTCATCAGCGCTTAATCGCAGTTTTTTGGAGCGTTTTAAACCGGATCTTTATGTGCCGGGCAATCCGGTGCATCCGTTGACCTTTATTCATGGAGTGATGGCCCTGTTGGGACGGTATCGTAAATAGTCGGAACATGCGGGAATCGTTATCTCTTTTTTATTCGTTTTTCAAGATAGGCCTTTTTACTTTTGGAGGAGGCTATGCGATGATTCCGTTGGTACAACGGGAGGTGGTTCGTAAAGGCTGGATTCTTGAAGCTCAATTTCTCGAACTGCTGACCCTGGCGCAATCGGCACCGGGTCCGTTGGCCCTCAATACGGCGGTATTTGTCGGCTATCGGGTCAAAGGGTATCGGGGCGTTGCGCTGTCGGTATTTGGGATTATTCTTCCCTCCTTTGTTATTATTCTGATTATTGCCATCTATCTGCACTCTTTTCGTGACAACCATGTGGTGGCAGCGGTGTTTAAGGGTATCCGTCCGGCAGTAGTTGCGCTGATGTTGGCTCCTGTGTTCGGATTCTCGAAGGGGTTAGGCTGGAAGCGTGGCGTATTGGCTGTTGTGGCTGCATTTCTGGTGTGGTATTTCTCCATTTCGCCGGTCTATCTCATTATTTTCGGGGCATTGGGCGGAATTGCCTGGGGATGGTGGCGATTGCGTCGTGAACTGGAGAAGACAGGGCAAAAACCGACTGCTCCCGGTTCGGTGCAGGATATTGATTCGGTACAACCGGTAAGCACTGCTGATACTGAGGTATCGTTGATTGAGAACCCGACAGATTCCCCTGAAAAATCGTCGGCAAAACCTAATTGTTAAACTCTGATCGATCGGTTACAATATGATATATCTTCAACTATTATATTCTTATTTAAAGATCGGATTTTTTGGTTTTGGGGGCGGTTATGCCATGCTGGCCTTGATTCACAATGAGATTGTGGTTCGTCACCATTGGTTGACCAACAGTGAATTGACCGATATTATAGCGATTTCCCAGATGACACCCGGACCGATTGCCATTAACAGTGCCACCTATGTGGGTTATACTGTTACCGGCAATATTTGGGGCTCTTTGTTGGCTACGTTTGCGGTGAGTTTGCCTTCGTTGACCATCATGTTGCTGATCACCAAATTTTACATGAAGTTGCACAACAACCGTTATGTGCAGGATGCCATGTACGGCATGTTGCCGATGGTGGTGGCGATGATTCTTGCGGCGACACTGCTGCTGCTTACTCCAGACACCTTTATTGATTGGTATAGTTGGGCTATTATGATTGCGGCATTCATCGCCTCGATCAAGAAAATGAGTCCTATTTTAGTGATTTGTCTGGCAGGGGTAGCTGGTTATCTGATTTATGGTTTGTAAGTTTTCGTCGGTGAACCTTTTGACCTTCTCAAAGAGATTGTTTTTCAATATGGCTTCTACAAAAGAGACTGTGATCTATAGTTGGAACCGTTTGCAGTGATTAATAGCAATAGAATTCAACAGCCTCAGCATTTGGAACTAATTAATGAAGGCTCTAAAGATTAGTAATGTGAATATTTCTAATGATAGATAGTGCGAAAATAAAAGCTCCGGAGGTCTGACACTTCCGGAGCTTTTATTGTTTTGGCTTTGGATCAAGATACTATCTGCATTTATACTATTATGAACTTATGTGTGCAGCGTTTGTACGCTGTGCATAGAGTGTGTCTGATCTATTCGTGCATGCCAGTATTAATGTTGTGTGCCGGTTGAGTCCTGAGCGGACGTAGGCATAGACTCGGGCTGACTGAGTAGATGAATTGCCTCTTGTATTGTGTTGTCTATATCCTGCAGTTCGTAATAAAATGCGTTGTCCTCAAGTGGGGTGTTACGTCCGACATATGCCTTGATCTGGGCTAAAATGATCGCTTTTGATTTGACAATCTGTGCGGCTTTGGGGGCGACACCCGCTTTGGCTGCGTAGCGGATAAACTCTTCTAAGAGATTGGGATCTTTGTCAAAGAAGGCTTGCAACTGTTGCAAAGAGGTGATGTTGTTCAATTCGTCACGATGGCGATCTGCGTATTCGATCGTAAAACGGTACAGAATGTTACGCCCGGTCACTTCTCGCAAATAGGGAGTAATATCCGACGTGTCGGCCGGTACAAATTTGTCCGGCATAATACCCCCTCCGCCATATACTGTTCGGCCTCCGACCGTTTGGAATTTCAGGCTGTCAGCAAAGCGGATGCTATCGGCCGAGAACATTTCGTTATGTTCGAAACGGTTGATCAGATCATTATTGTAGGCTTCTCTTCCTTTGTCGTAGGGTTTTTGAATTGATCGGCCCGATGGGGTGTAGTATCGGGCAATGGTCAGTCGGACTGCAGATCCATCCGAGAATGGTATTTGTTCCTGCACCAATCCTTTGCCGAACGTACGGCGACCGATAATCGTACCGCAGTCATTGTCTTGCAGAGCACCGGCCAGAATTTCGCTGGAAGATGCGCTGCTTTCATCGACAAGAATAGCCAGCTCCAGATCTTGATATTTGCCTTTGCCGTTGCTGAATTGGTGTTGGCGCAAGCCTCCGCGCTCTTCTGTATAGACGATCATTCGGTTGGCAGGGAGAAATTCATTGGCAATGGCAATGGCCTGATCGAGGAATCCTCCGGGGTTGCCACGGAGATCGAGGATCAGTTTTTTCATGCCCTGACTCTGGAGCAATGAGATGGCATTCATTAATTCCCGATAAGCTGTGCGCGAGAACTGGGCAAAGACCACATAGCCGATTTCAGGGGTAATCATATAGGCTGCGTTGATGCAGTGGATCGGAATTACACCACGGGTTACGGTGATTGGAACCAGCTCTTTGACGCCAATTCGTTGAATGCCCAGTTTGACCTGGCTTCCACGAGGTCCGCGCAGCCGTTTCATCACTTCGTCCTGCGACATTTTGACTCCGGCTACCACCGTGTCGTTGATTTTGATGATACGGTCACCTCCCAATACACCGGCTTTTGCACTGGGACCGGCGTTAATCACATTGAGTACGATTACCGTATCGGTGGCCATGTTGAACATTACGCCAATGCCATCGAATTCGCCGTCGAGCGATTCGTTCATAGCTGCCATATCTTTGGCTGGGACATAGACCGAATGAGGATCGAGTTCATCGAGAATCAGGGGAATTGCCTTTTCCGTGATGGAGTCGAGAGAGACGGTATCCACATAACGATTGGCGATTAATGACATCAACATATCGAGTTTGCCTCCTCCTGGGACGGCAAGGTTACCTTTTCGTGGAATCGGGGAGGCACTTTTGAATACGAGTCCTCCCAACAAAATGCCAATTACGATGGCAGCGGCTACCACCATCGGAAGGATTACAGTGAATTTATTGTTTTTGTACATAGCTTTCACGGGTTGCAACACTTTGCCTGCAAACGCTGAATCAGTAGATGGTTTATGGAATTGTGACAGACAGCATCCAAGTGCATGAAGCACTTCGGATCGCAAGCATTTATTTTATAGAAGCGCTATTTGTTTTTGAATGTGTAGGCTAATCCAATACCCAATTTGTAGTTCAACTGCAGCCATTGCCGTTGTTCCGGTGTACGGGCGGCCTCATCGTAAACAGCAGAGCAGAAGGCTTCGGCTGTGAGGAATTTGTATATTTTGAAACTGAGGGTATTTTTCCAGTTGATGTATGCGTTACGATTGGTGTTGTAGTTTGAGAAGGCGTAAAAATAGGTTCGATAAGAGATCTTGTCTTTGCAGAAGCTCTTTTCGAAATCGATTTGCAACGCGGCACCGATAGCGCCAGTGCTTTTTTCGCCGGGGTTAACGCCGTATGCACCCTGGTTCGACAGTACGGTATCCAATACGAATGTAACACTACCGGAGACGGGCATAATGTTGATGGTCAAAGGGACCTTTTTGTTTCGATAGATAAAACCGATAGCCGGTGCGATGGTACCAGGCGCCATAAAGTTCGATACGAGGGTATTGTCTGTACGTGATTTGTACCCTTTGCTGAACTGGCTACGATATTGGAAAGTTGCGGCGTACGACCAGTTTTTATTTATTTCCCATGAACTACTGAGGTTGAAGACGAAAGCATCTTCATTTTTAAAGTTCTCTTTGTTGATACGGTTGATACCGTAGCGGGCATCGAAAGTGGTTTGCAGGTTAAATTTGTTTTTGACGTATTTGTGCGAGAAATAGAAGGCAAGAGAGGTTGAAAATACATTATCACCACCGGCATACCAGTTTGTGAATCCGGTCTGATTGAACATGGCGGAGGCGTTAATTTGGAGTGTATTTCGTTCTTGCCGGATTGCACGACGTTCGGCTTTGTAGCGAGCACGACTATAGAAATTGTTGTCGAGGTTGACAATTTTTTTCTTAGAGGAGTCTTCGGTGACTTTGATTTCGACCTGCTCTGGGGTCACTTTGGAAATAGAAAATTGTGCGAATGCACAGGGGGTAGCCCCCAATAGCACCACTAAGAGTAACAATGTTTTGAATCGTCTCATGTCGGTATGGTTTGAACCTCACGCAAAGTTAATAATATTACGCACCTGCCCCAAAAAATATGCAGATCTTTTATGTGTGAAGTTTATGGTTTGGATACTCTATTTGATTATAAAAAAACGGTTGAAAATCGATTTGCCAAGGGCGTGGTAGTGTTGTGTGGATCGTATGATCAATGTTTGTGTAGAAAGGTAGCTTGCTGTGTGCAGATATAATTGTTATGACAACGACCGGTCAGATTATGAAGCGGGAAAACAGATTGTAGATTGGTGGGAGAGATGACAACGAAGAGGATAACGAAGCCGATCCCGAAGGTGGCCATGTCGGTATGATTATGTAGAGCAATTAATCACACTTGTTAAAGATTGAAAATTTTCTCTTTTGTGAAAAACTTGTTACTTTGTGACATGATCGGTGTTGAGATTGTTTAGGATATTCAACACGATTCCCATGCGATGTGATCCAGTTGGGGAGATGGGAGTGTAAATAGATGTCCTGTTGCTTGTTATTTGGATCATTTCGGTTGTGTGTTTAACTACGTAAAAAGTAAAATTATGAAATATTTTGGAGCGCATGTCAGTGCATCGGGTGGAGTTGAAAATGCGCCTTTGAATGCGGCAGCGATCGGAGCGAATGCTTTTGCTCTCTTTACCAAGAACCAACGTCAGTGGGTTTCAGCGCCGTTGACCAAGACGTCGATCGATGCTTTTAAGGCGAACTGTGCTGAGCATGGTTATACGCCTGCACAGATTCTGCCTCATGACAGTTATTTGATCAATTTGGGAAGTCCCGATCCCGAGGGATTGGCCAAGTCACGAGCTGCCTTTTTGGATGAGATGCAGCGCTGTGAACAACTTGGGTTGGATCGGCTCAATTTCCATCCAGGCAGCCATTTGGGCAAGATCAGTGTAGAGGCCTGTTTAGAGTTGGTTGCCGAGTCGATTAATTGGGCATTGGAGCGGACGAGCGGTGTTATGGCTGTCATCGAGAATACGGCGGGACAGGGAACCAATGTGGGTTTTTCGTTTCACCATCTGCGGGCCATTATCGATCAGGTCAAAGATCAGAGTCGGGTAGGGGTATGTATTGATACGTGCCATGCATATTCGGCTGGGTATGATCTTTCGACACCTGAGGCTTGTGAAAAGACCTTTGCTGAGTTTGACGAGGTGGTTGGATTCCGGTATTTGCGAGGAATGCACCTGAATGACGATTTGAAAGCGATGGGTAGTCGGGTCGATCGCCACGCCAGTTTGGGTGAGGGAACGCTGGGCATGACTGTTTTCGGATATGTTGCAGCCGATAAGCGTTTTGATGGGATGCCGTTGATTTTGGAGACGCCGGACGAGAGTCGTTGGGCCGCAGAAATTCAGATGCTTCGTGATCTAACCCAATCTCATTAAAATTTTTATTAATCTTGTGATGCGATTGTGCTGTTGAGAGGAAAGGCAAAAGGCCCATCCCGATCAGAGTAATTGCAGTTGTTCATGGTCTGCCGGCGTTTCACAACGCAAAATATCGATAGATGGTAAAATCATGCATACCCGACATGCATGATTTCGTCTTTTTTTAAGGTGATCTCCGATTACGGTTTCTCCCCCTCGATATTGTGCGGGTTTGTGATGCTGCTGGCAGAATATGCGCGGACAGAGTTTACATCTGTTCTTGATGATTCTCCTACTCCAATACAGCCATGTCCGTTACGGTATAGACAATACCTGGTTTCTTGCTTCGTAAGTATTTACGTAATAACAGAAACCCTTAATGAAATTGTGACCCAATAATCGATAAAAAGACCCGGATGATTATCCGGGCCTTTATTGATAACAAGTTGACCAGCAAGAACCAGAATATCTCCAGTTCTATTTTAGTCTATTTTTCATTGATCCAAACCTTCATGCGGCTGGGTTGACGGTTATCCCAGGTGTAATAGGGAATCAGACGCAGTGGTCCGGCCTCAGTCTCCGCAGTAATGGCAACAATGCCACCCAGCAGTTCAGGTTTGTATTGTTCGATAAAAGGAGTTGTAGCGGTGATGGTGGCTGAATCGTAGGTTTGCGGATTATCGATCTCTTCAACACAATAGACCACAGGTCCACGTTGTACGGCTCGTTTGCCGAGATCTGCTTTGACCCGCGGATCCGCGGTAACAGCCTGGGTGGTCATCTCCAACGACAGTTCGATCTGATCGCCCTGTTTCCAGGCGCGGTTGATGATGGCATACCCTTTCTCGGTTTTGTGTTTATAGGGCTTTCCATTTACTTTGAGTGTGTAGTTTTTGCACCATCCCGGGATACGCAATCTCAACTCTTTTTTGATTTTGTTCGGAGTTTCGTCAACGGTCATTTTGATGTTGCCCTCCCAGGGATAGTTGGTTGTTTGGGTCAATGTGAACGGGCTGCCGTCATCGGTTGGCAAATTCACTTTGCTGCCGAGGTAAAGGTTAACCCAGATGGTGTCGGTGTCGAGCGAATGGTTGTAGATGTAGCTGCCGATAGACGGAAGGAAACGGGAGAGTTGGCTGGGGCAACATGCACAGCCATACCAGGCCTGACGGTGGTGGGTGCCTTTCGATTCGAGCGGATTCACATAGAAAAAGCGGGTTCCGTTGAGGGAGATTCCGGCCAGTGCACCGTTGTACAGGGCACGTTCCATCACGTCTGCATATTTTGCCTCTCTTTTCAGTCGGCTCATGCGTGCATTCCACAACACCATTCCCACAGATGCGCAAGTTTCACAGTAGGCCTCCAAGTTGGGCAGATCGTAATCTTCGGTAAACCCTTCGTTGATTCGGGAGGAGCCGATACCGCCGGTGATATACATATTCCGGAGGACCACATCGTCCCAAACGCGATCAAGAGCGGCCCGATAGATGGTGTCGTTCGACAGGGTAGAGACATCAGCCATGCCACTGAAGAGGTACATGCAACGCACGGCATGACCGGTGATATCGGTCAGTTGGTTGACGGGAATGGAATCTTGATAGGTGGGTGCATGCCATTTCCCCTTTTCGGTAATGCCATGTCCGTGCCCACGTTCGTCGAGCAACCAGCGGGCAAAATCGAGATATTTGGCGTCACCGGTTATGCTGTAAAGTTTTGCAAGAGCCAGTTCAATCTCTTCGTGGCCGGGGACCCAGTGGCGTTTGCCTGGTCCGAAAACGCTCATCATGTGATCAACCATGCGGACTCCGACATCGAGCAGGGTGCGGTCTCCGGTTGCCAACAGGTAGGCGATGCCGGCTTCGATGAGGTGTCCTGCGCAATACATTTCGTGCGCATCCATATTGGTCCAACGGTTGTTCAGTCCTTTTTTGAGGGTGTAATAGGTGTTGATGTATCCGTCGGGTTGTTGGGCTGCGGCAATTTTGGCAACCCAGCTTTCGGCTGTTTTACGGAGAGCCGAGTCGGGGTGGTTGATCAGGTGGTAAGAGATCCCTTCGAGAGCTTTGTACACATCCGAGTCATCGAAAAAGTAGCCTGAAAAAGTACCGGTGTCTTTGGCCGCATTTTCAAAATTGCGGATACGGCCGGTTTTGTTTTCGATTTGGTCGATGCAGACAGGAAGTGTTGAGTCTGCGAGCTTCTCGAGCCGGGGAGACCAGAAGTTGTCCTGAATGGTCACGTGACTGAAATCGACCGGTAGGACGACGTCTCTTTGAATTGCTTGTGTTGTGGAGCCTGAATTTGGCTGGGCCGATGCCAGTGTACAGGTCAGGCAGGTGAGTGTTAGAAGAAGTGTAGGTTTCATTAAAAAATAAGGGTTAGAAAATGTTTTATTTCCAACCCAAAAGTAGTGCTTTTATGTAATTGTGAGAAATTAATATTGCTCTTTTTCGTTGGGGAATGAGCCGCTTTTCACATCAGCCACATAGTTTTGCACTCCAGTCATCATTTGGGAGTAGAGGTCTGCGTAACGGCGCAGGAAACGGGGTGAAAATTCGGTTGTTATACCCAACATGTCGTGAATGACCAATACCTGTCCATCTACTCCGTTACCGGCACCAATACCGATCAGTGGAATTTTCAGCTCTTGAGCTACTCTGGTTCCTAAAGCGGCCGGTATTTTTTCGAGTACGATGCTGAAACAGCCGGCCTCTTCGAGCAGGTGGGCATCGTGGATCAGTTTATTGGCTTCTGCCTCCTCTTTGGCACGTACGGTGTAGGTGCCGTATTTGTGAATGGATTGTGGAGTCAAACCGAGGTGGCCCATAACCGGGATACCGGCCGAAAGGATACGTTCGATAGATTCGAGCACCTCTTCACCGCCTTCGAGTTTGATGGCATCGGCTTCGGTCTCTTTCATGATGCGTACAGCGGAAGCAAGGGCCTCTTTCGAGTTCCCTTGATAGGTTCCGAAGGGCATGTCCACCACCACCAGCGCACGGTTCACGGCACGTGTAACGCTACGGGCATGATAGATCATCTGATCGAGGGTAATCGGAAGAGTGGTTTCGTATCCGGCCATTACGTTGGCAGCAGAGTCTCCGACTAAAATCACATCTACACCTGCGCTGTCCACAATACGGGCCATCGAGTAGTCGTATGCGGTTAACATCGAGATCTTTTCGCCTCGTGCTTTCATTTCGGCGAGGCGGTAGGTGGTAACCACACGGGTTTTGCTATCGGTTGACATGAGAGTTCGAAATTGGTTTTGTCTGCCTTTGCAGTTTTTTATTGAGTATGAATGTATTTGCACTGTCAAGAGCAGGAAACAATCAATAAAAAATTATTGTTCGGGTTCTTGACGGATTTGGACAAAGGTATAGTTATTATTTGGGAAACAAAACCATTTGGCGGAAAAACTCCCACAGCACCACGCCGCCGGAGACGGATACATTGAGAGAGTGTTTGGTTCCTTCTTGAGGGATTTCGATTGCACCGTCACAGAGATCGACAGCAGTTTGGGCTACTCCATCTACTTCGTTGCCGAAAACGAGGGCATATTTTTTCTCCTTTTCCACCTGAAAATTGGTCAGTTGAGAGGCTCCTTCGACCTGTTCAATGGCTAAAAGCGTGTATCCTTCAGCTCGTAATTGGGTTAGGGCGTCGGAGGTCTGTTTCTGGTAGCTCCAGGGAACGGTCAGTTCGGCACCGAGGGCGGTTTTATGGATCTCTTTGTTTGGAGGTGTGGCTGTAATTCCGCAGAGGACAATACGTTCGATAGCAAAAGCGTCGCCGGTTCGGAAGAATGAACCGACATTGTTGAGGCTTCGAACATTGTCCAATACGACCACGATTGGATGTTTGGGAGCCGAGGCAAATTCCTCTGGAGTAAGGCGGCCCAATGCGCTGTTGACTATTTTTTGCATCATTTTGTGCGGGTGAAGGGGAATGTGTTAAAACTTCAGCAAAGATAGGATTTAATCAAAAAATTTAATTATTTTGTTAGCAACCTAAATCAATAAATCTAACCTATACATTTTATGGATACACCGATTCAATTTTGGCTGGTGCCGTTTGCTTCGCTGGTAGCACTCTTCTTTGCCTGGTATTTTTTCCGGGGAATGATGCGCCGTAGTGAGGGTACAGAACGTATGCAACAGATTGCGGCCCATGTTCGTTCAGGGGCAATGGCTTATTTGCGTCAGCAGTACAAAGTGGTCATTATTGTTTTTCTTTTCCTTGCGCTCTTTTTTGCTTTTTTGGCCTATGGTCTTGGCGTCCAAAACAAATGGGTGCCGTTTGCCTTTTTGACTGGAGGTCTTTTTTCTGGTTTGGCCGGGTATATTGGTATGCGGACTGCTACAGTTGCATCGGCTCGTACGGCCCAGGCTGCCAGTGAATCGCTTGATAGCGGGTTGCGTGTAGCTTTCCGTAGTGGTGCGGTTATGGGGCTTGTCGTTGTAGGACTTGGCTTACTCGATATTTCGATCTGGTATCTGATTTTGGACCATTTTGTCGAAAGTACAACTGCTTCACAGAAATTGACCATTATCACCACCACGATGTTAACCTTTGGTATGGGTGCTTCGACACAGGCGCTGTTCGCACGTGTTGGTGGAGGTATCTATACAAAGGCAGCTGACGTAGGAGCCGATTTGGTGGGAAAAGTTGAGGCCGGTATTCCGGAGGATGACCCACGTAATCCGGCAACCATTGCCGATAATGTGGGCGATAATGTGGGTGATGTTGCCGGTATGGGAGCTGACCTGTATGAGAGCTATTGCGGTTCAATCCTGGCTACGGCTGCGCTGGGTGCGGCCGCTTTTGCCGGGGATATGCAACTCAAGGCAGTATTGGCCCCGATGATGATTGCAGCGGTAGGTATTCTGCTCTCCGTGTTGGGTATTTTCTTGGTTCGCACGCGTGAAGGAGCTGGCATGAAACAGTTGCTGCGTTCGTTGGGATTGGGAGTTAATGTTAGCGCTGTATTGATTGCCATTTTGACCTTTGTGATTCTTTATTCGTTGCAACTCGATAACTGGGTAGGCATTTCGTTTGCCGTGATTGTCGGATTGTTGGCCGGTATTATCATTGGACAATCTACAGAGTATTATACGTCACATTCATACAAACCGACCCGGCGTATTGCCAAAAGCTCCGAAACTGGTCCTGCTACGGTGATTATCTCCGGTATCGGAATGGGAATGATCTCGACTGCAATTCCGGTGTTGACCATTTCGGCAGCGATTATTTTGGCTTATTTGTGTGCGATCGGTTTCGATTTCGAGAATATGCTGACCGGAGCATCGTTGAGTAAAGGTCTGTATGGTATCGGTATTGCAGCTGTGGGTATGCTTTCAACATTGGGTATTACGTTGGCTACGGACGCTTACGGACCGATTGCCGACAATGCTGGTGGTAATGCCGAGATGAGCGGTTTGGATCCTGAAGTGCGCAAACGTACTGATGCCCTGGATGCGTTGGGCAATACGACAGCCGCAACTGGTAAAGGCTTTGCGATTGGTTCGGCTGCTTTGACAGCTTTGGCGCTGTTGGCCTCTTATATCGAAGAGGTGAAGATTGGCTTGCTTCATCTTGGTCAGGAGACAATCGAACTCTCCAATGGAACAGAACAGGCGGTTGCTGATGCCAATATCCTCGATTTTGTGGATTATTTCCACATTTCGGTCATGAACCCCAATGTGTTGATTGGTGTCTTTATCGGTGCGATGATGGCCTTCCTGTTCTGTGGGTTGACGATGAATGCTGTAGGGCGTGCCGCGCAGAGTATGGTTGAGGAGGTTCGTCGTCAGTTCCGTGAGATCAAAGGGATCTTGGAAGGAACGGCAACTCCCGATTACGCCCGTTGTGTGGCAATCTCAACCAAAGGGGCGCAACGTGAGATGTTGCTGCCTTCGATTTTGGCAATTGTTGCTCCGGTCTTGACAGGCTTTATTTTCGGCGTCGCTGGAGTTATGGGCCTGTTGGTAGGCGGTTTGGGTGCAGGTTTTGTACTGGCCATCTTCATGGCGAACTCAGGCGGTTCGTGGGATAATGCAAAAAAATATATTGAAGAGGGTAATCATGGCGGCAAAGGTTCCGATTGTCATAAGGCGACAGTTGTAGGAGATACGGTCGGAGACCCGTTCAAAGATACGGCCGGACCATCGCTCAATATTCTGATCAAACTGATGAGTATGGTTTCGATTGTAGTTGCCGGGTTAACCGTAGCGTATAGCCTGATGTAATTGATTACACAAACGCATAATAAAGCCGGCCGAATATTGATTCGGCCGGCTTTCATTTTATTCAGAACGTTTCAAAGAAACGGTATGATTTTACAGCGTTTATTTGACGTTTGGATAGGTCTTAGGAATCTCTTTTAACAACGGTTCACCGGTTGAGGCGTCTAACACTGCGTTGGATTTGGCAGGCAGCTCCAGTTGCAAATCTTTGCCATTGCGCAAGTGGATGGTTCGAGGACCGCCCTCCAAGGTGTGAATCAACATGATGCCGCTATTGACATAAGTGAAATCATTCTGATCGTTATAAACGTGGCATCCTGCCTCGCGGAACAGTTGACGGAAGACGTCGGTTCCATTGATTGGCAGTGTCGCATAGATGGCCGTGTGGGTGGGAAACTGTTTGCGTGCGAGTACCACTTTTTCGGGATGGTCTTTCAGTGTGGCCAACGGTTTGGCTTTGGGATCGGTGACGATGGCGAAAGGTTCGACAACGCCTTTAAAGGTGTACTCGGATGCGGGCGTAAGGTATTGTACAGTTTGGGGTTGAGTCTCTTCCTGGAGTGTCAATTCAACGCCAGAGAATTTTTCAGTATTCGATAGCCCGATTTGTTTGCCATCGGTCACACCGGTCATATAGTTGTAAATGAGTGTACGCCCGTTCTTGGCCACCTTTTCGCGGATAAATTTTTGTTGATCCGGGGTGAGAGTATAGCTGTTCATAAAGATGACCGCTTTGTACTGATCGAGATTGACTTTATCCAGATCGAAGTCATAGATATGATCTCCAACAGTGCCGCTGCGCAGCGCCTCCTCGATGGTCTGATCGACCACATTAGATGAGATCGGGGTGCCATGCGGGGCTAAATAGTAATAACTCTCTTGACTCCACACATACAGCACATCGGCTTCGGAGTGGTAAGGTTTGTGCAGCTGTTTGTCGAAGAGGTTCTTTTCGTCGGCGATTGATTGCAGATAGACCGGGTCGTCAAACCAGCCGAGGCTTTCACGAATACCGAAGTCGTAATACCATACACCGCCACGCATCAGTGGAAGCACTACGCTTCGACGCAGTACCGGGGCGTAGTCACGGTCATAGCGTTCCAAATAACGTACGGCATCGTGGCAGACCCGACGGGCCAGCTCTCCGTTGTCCATCTCGTCGAACCAGAGTTTGCCGTGCAGCGCAGCCGATTCGACAATACCGCGCGGCATACCGCTGCCACCCAGTCTTCGAGAGGCTTTATAATAGGTTTGAGGGGCCGCCAGGTAGTCGATCCAGGGACAGTCGAGGATGCGTTCTACAAGCAGATGTCCACCGACAGACTGACGGTTGAAGGTCATGTGCAGGTAGCCATAGAAGACACCCGTAATGAGTGGACGGGGCCAATTCTCTTTGGCCAGTTGGCAGAAGTATTCGATATCTTCGACAACGGCCTCTTGCTGAGCGGCGATGTAGTCGATAACCCGTTGTTCCTGCTGTGGATCTTTGAACTGTCCGAATTGTGTGGCTTTACGCTCTTCCACACCCGGAACTGTAGCTGTGGTTAATGTCCATTGATCCGATTTCCAGGCCTGTTGCAGCTTTTTGTCTGTGCCGTATTTGTTTTTCAGCCAATTCCGGAAATAGGCGGTCATGGCCGGGCCGGTATCAGGTTCATGATCGACAAAGCCCCAGTAGTGCCATTCGCCATAGATTCCACCGGCAAGGTGCATACCGATTACTGCGTTCCCTTCGGGCGTTTGTGAGAGTTGTTTGCAGAATTGGGTGAGCAGATCGCCTGCCTCTTGTTTCCAACGTTGCGAAGCCAGACTGGCGCGTAGAGAGCGCATGATGCTGAAGTCTTCGTTGTTGTGTGGAGCTCCTGGTTTGTAATATTCTTGGATGGGCCCGTCGGCATATTCGGTACACTCTTCGCGATGTTGTTCGTTCCACCAGTAGGGGGCATCGGTATGGACGCGCAGAATGATGCATGCATCAGGTGCTACGTCGAGTACACCTCGGATCTGTTTTTGGGCTAATGAGACATCCAACGGTTCGCCATTTTTCGGCCATATTTCTGACAGCCAGAAGTCGAGCTGAAAGAGGCGGAATCCGATATTGTAGAAGTTTTTAATATTGTGTTGCGGTACCTCTTCCCAACTCCAACGTGCGCCGGTAGCATGGGTTAAGGCATATATGTCCGGAGTCATTGGGGTACCATTGACATGAATAGTCGGACGGCCTTGATAAGGTTTGATTTCTCCAGCTTTTGGCGCCGGTGATTGGGCGTGCAGCGGAACTGAAATCGACAAAGCCAAACTGAGTAGTAGTGTCGAGATTGGTTTGATTTTCATATTAGATATTAGGTTAGTAATGATTTCGAAAAAACGAAAGTCGACAAATATAGTGAATTTTTTTCCGGGGGAGACTTCGGGGGGAAGGTGTAAAAAATGAGGATTTGTATTGGCAGGAAAAAATAATAGTTTTACATTTGCATTAGAGATTTTCAAACCACTCTTAAAAATCGTAAAAAATGGCTTACAAAATTAGTGAAGATACCTGCACCGCATGCGGTACCTGTATCGATGAATGCCCGGTAGGTGCAATTTCTGCCGGTGATGTTTACGTTATCGACGCTTCAGCCTGCACTGAGTGCGGTACTTGCGCTGACGTTTGCCCGACCGAGTCTATCTCGTTGGAGTAATTCTCCGAGGGTTTAACATAACCGCCTTTCCTAATTTTAGGAGGGGCGGTTTTTTATTTTCGCAGTTCTGCGTGATAGCCTATCATGAAAATCTTTTAAATCGGAGTAATCGTTGCAAACTGCAGCCACTTCTTTTGGGGTGATGTTTTAATAAAAATCCATCAGGACTGTGATGTGTTGTATCCGAGTTTCGTATCTTTGTCGTAATGGAAAATTTAGAGATATTTCGCAAAGCGCTTGCGTTGGAACCTCTTGATGTGGAGGAGGCGATGCAGATTTACAGTATGGCACCGTTAGCCGAATTGATGTTGGTGGCCGATACGATACGTCGTGAACAGGTTTCCGATCCACAGGTGGTGACCTGGCAGATTGACCGCAATGTTAACATTACCAATGTTTGCATATCGGGTTGCAAGTTCTGTAATTTTCATTGTAAACCCCATCAGGCAGATCGTGCATATATTACCACGATTGATGAGTATGATCGCAAGATTCGGGAGACGTTGGCTTTGGGGGGTGATCAACTGCTATTGCAGGGAGGGTTGCACCCGAAGTTAGGAATTGATTTTTACGAGGAGTTGTTTCGGGAGTTGAAGCATCGTTTCCCTCAGTTGCGATTGCATGCTTTGGGGGCACCTGAGGTGGCTCACATTGCACGAATCAGTCAGCTCGATTATGAAACTACTCTGAAACGATTGATGGCAGCCGGGCTGGATTCGTTGCCTGGGGCGGGTGCTGAGATTTTGGATAATGGAGTCAGAAAGGCTATTTCACCTGGTAAACCTGATGCAGACACCTGGTTGGAGGTGATGCGGATTGCCCATCGTCTGAATCTGCCGACATCGGCTACAATGATGTATGGACATATCGAGACTCCACGTCAACGTATCGAGCATTTGATTAAAATACGTGATTTGCAGGCAAAATGCCCGGCAGGGAATTATGGCTTTATTGCGTTTATTCCCTGGGTGTTCCGCAGTAGCGGTACTCTGTTGGAACAGCAGGGTGTTAAATCGGATATGTCAGCGACGGAGTATTTGCGGATCATTGCCATGAGTCGTATTGTGCTGAATAATATCCGCAATATCCAAGCCTCTTGGTTGACGGTTGGCAAACAGACGGCACAATTGGCGTTGCATGGTGGAGCCAATGATTTGGGCTCGATCATGATCGAGGAGAATGTGGTCTCGTCGGCTGGGGCTCATAACAGTTTCGATGCGGAGGGGATTCAGCAAGCTATTCGGGAGGCCGGTTTCACGCCACGTTTGCGTAACCAGAAGTATGAATATCGTCTCTGGCCGCTGTCGAACAGTGATGCTATTTATTAATAGGTATTAAACTGTAACACATGCAATAATGTCGCTATTGCTGATTAAGCATACTGAATCTTCATCAAAAAAGAAGAGTCAATTATTGAAGTAATAAGATTACAAAAAGAGAAAGGGTGTTGGTCAATAACCGGAACCCTTTCTCTTTGATTTTCTGTTTGGATTACGATTGAATGACGATTATCGGTCATACAGGTACCGTTTGATATTTCTTTTGGGAGTCTTTTCGAACTCGTTGGGCCAGAGGATAATCTTGGTAATCTGCTCGTAGGGGGCGACCAATTTATTGAGATCTCTACGATTTTCGTCCATCACTGCCTGCATGTCATCTCCGGTAACGCCTTCGCAATCGGCCTCTTCGTAATCGGGATAGACCAATGCAACCAATTTCCCATTACGCTCTACGACCAGTGACTCCATGACACAACGCATGTTGTTCAGTTTGCTTTCGATCTCTTCGGGGTATATATTCTGACCGCTGGCACTAAGAATCATACTTTTGCAGCGACCTTTGATAAAGAGGGTTTCGTCAGCACTCATGGTACCCATATCTCCAGTATGGAGCCAACCGTCAGGATCGAGAACGGCACTGGTGGCTTCTGGACTTTTGTAGTAGCCTTTCATGACATTTTCACCCCGGACACAGATTTCTCCCGGGATATGTTCCGGATCGGGTGAGTCGATTCTGGCCTCCATGAAACCTTGAATCACCCGACCACACGATGTCGGAATGAAATCAGTATAATAGGTGTAACTGATTAACGGGGCGCATTCAGTCAGTCCGTATCCTACTGTAAAACGGAATTTGATTTTGCGAAGGAAATTTTCGACCTCGCTGTTGAGTGGAGCTCCGCCTACGATCATTTGGGTAAATTCGCCTCCAAAGGATTCCGTGAGTTTGTTGCAGATCGAAGCGTAGATCGTTGAGTCGATCAACGGGATACGCACCGCCAGTTTGAGCATGCTTTTGTCGAGCATGGGTTTGATCTGTTTGCGATAGATCTTTTCGAGAATGAGAGGCACGATGCAGATCAGATTGGGTTTGACCTCTTGCATCGCCTCAATCAGGATTTTCGGAGATGGAATTTTTCCTAACAACGTGATGTGCGTACCTGCGGCCAGTGCAGTCAGAAAGTCGAAAGCGCAACCGAATGCATGGGCTAGTGGCAGGAAGGAAACCACCCGACTGCCTTTGTAATGTAATTTGGACCGAAGACCAAAAACGACATTCCCTGTCAGGTTATTGACCGTTAACATAACGCCTTTGCTGAACCCGGTTGTGCCGGAGGTGTAACTGAGAACGGCTACGCTGTCATTGTCGATGGTAGGGTATTGGATATTTTCGATTGTAAATCCGTGGGGATAGCGTTTTTGGAAATGTTTGTCAATGGATTTACGAAATTCTTGTAGGGAATGTCCGTTACGTTCGTAGATACAATGAAAATCTGTCAGTGAAAAAACGGCACGAACATTCTCGATGGTATCGGTTTCAATAGCATCCCAGTAGAGATCGCCGCAGAATAGCAGGATGGAGTCGGAGTGGTTGATGATGTGGTGAACATCATTGGCGTTAAAGTCCTGTAATATGGGGACGATAACGGCTCCATAGGTAATGGTTGCGATATATGCGATACACCAGCGCGGGTTGTTTCGGCCGATCAGGGCGATTTTATCACCCCGTCGGACGCCTGCCTCTTCGAAGATCAGGTGTAGTTTGGCAATCTCTTGTGCCAGTTCGAAATATGAAAATGTCTCTTTTTTGAAATAGTCTGTTACAGCTGGCTGTTCCCAATTTTCTCTGAAACTTGTTTGGAACAGTTCGATCAAATTCTCTTTCAACATATTCGTATCGAATTGAGAGCCTATATAACAAAGATAAAAGAAAAAATGAGATTTGAGGAGTTATGAATGTCTGAATTTGCTATTATAAAGCCAATTTTTATTGATTGTGAGCGTTTTATTAGGGATGTTGTTTGAATGAAAAGTAATTTTATAAGGGTATAATGTGTTCGAAGAAACAAAGACGGTTTGTATTTTGACCGAATTCATGGTCAATTTGGGTTGAAATGGTTTGTTGAGGCTCCATGACGGAAAATAATCCCTACATTTGTGCTGTTTGAGACCTTGTTGATTTTTCGAGGCCGACGAAATAATAGGAGAGGGCATTGTGTCGTTTCCGCAGTAGTAATTTGGATATAGGATCGATTATGAATGGTAAGATTTTTACTCGATTGTCTTTAGGTGCGTTAGCCTTATGGGGGGTAACCACATCGGTTCAGGCACAAACTTCGACCACAGGTGAAGCGAAGTCGGGAGAGGTGGCTCAGCAGTCGTCTTCGGGTTTGATGCAGGAGCCACGGAATACGGGCGATACGACGAAATGGATACAATTATATACGGCAGATGGTCAGCCGGCTACGGTGGTGATGTTCCCGGCTCCTGAACATAAGACACCCACTTTCGGATTATCGCAGCAGACGCAGCAGCAGACCTCTGTCAGCGATAAAAAATCTCGATCTGGTTTGCCTCAGTTGGTATGGGGAGCATCGTTCGATTTCTTCTTCGATAACCGTGAGTATAAGAATTTGACTACAAACTGGTCGCAGTCACTGTTTGGTGCACGGATCAATCCTGAAATTGGAGTAACCTGGGATGGACGTCACTCTTTGATGATGGGTGTAAGTCTGTTGGCTAATTTTGGAGCCAAACCTTTTGAGGTCGATAATGAGATTTTCGGCTACTACCAATATATATCGCCTCGATTCCGGGCTTATGCCGGTGTTGTTCCGCGCAGCCGTATGATTGGTGAGTATTCGGGAGCCTTCTTTAGCGACTCTGTCAAATATTACGACCCCAATCTGACCGGTTTGTTGTTGCAATATATGGGTGGTCGTGGATATGTTGAGTTCGGTTGCGATTGGAACAGCATGTTCTCGAAGACGACCCGTGAGAAATTTTTGCTCTTTTCTGCTGGACGATTGGGATTAGGCGCTCGGCAGCTTTTCTATTTGGGATACAACTTGACCATGTACCATCATGCCGGTTGGGACAGCAGTGACGAACCCGATCCGACCGTTGGTGACGGTGTGGTGGATAATGTGTTGATCGAGCCTTTCGTAGGTGTAGATTTTACCCGTATTGCACCTACGATGCAGGAGTTGTCATTGCGTGTCGGTTGGATCAATGCTTTCCAGAATGACCGGGCTTATGTGGGAGATTATGTGACACCGGGTGGAGTTCAGATCGAGGCCCATGTCCAGAAATGGAATTTCGGTATTCACAACACCCTGTATGCGGGAGACAACCTGCAACCTTACTATGTAGCTCCGGCTCCGGGTTTGGATTATGGTCCGGGGTTATATTGGGGTGAGCCGTTTTACCGTACCGACAACATTTATGACCGTTTGGAGATCTATTGGCAGCCGATCAATACCAATATGATGCATTTGCGTGTTTCTTCGGTTCACCATTACGATGGCCACAAGTGGGGTTGGCAGCAGAAAATTTCGTTTACAGTCAATTTGGGCCAAAATCGAATCTTTAATAACAAGAAGTAATGGAAGACGGGGGAAGCATTGCTACTGGTGGTGAAGCCCAGTTTTCTGTGTCCTCTTTCCGGAATTTTAAACACCTGTAATTGCCAATTTCACGCAATAAGATTTGTGTTAAAATAGAATTAGGACGAATGTATAAACAACAAGCACCCGCACATACAGTGTGGGTGCTTGTTGTTTAAATGGGCGGAGATCAGTGCTTAGAAGCAACGATCGTCCTACAAATATTCCCTCTCTCTCTTGATTGAAGTCGTGAGAGTTTGTTAAACGGTTAATCAGAATTGTCAGGGTTGTTACTCACTATTGCAACGTTTTTTGCTTGTACGCTCTTCGTTGTGTGGCACGTGTAACCTGCGGTTAATTGTGCATAGTGAGCGGATCTTCGAAAAGTAAAAGCGGTACCCCAATATGTGTGAAGACTAATTTTCGGTTACTTTAGTAAGACCGTGTTCGGCAGCCAGTTGCTCCATTAAAGCGTACGCCTGGTCGTAATCGTTGCCGATTTTGCCATCGAGAATTGCATCTTTAATTGCCTCTTTGATCAAACCGACCTCCCGGCATGGTGCCAACCCATAAGTCTTCATGATCAGTTCTCCGTCGATAGGAGGTTGGAAATTGCGGATGCGGTCCTTCTCTTCGATTTCACGCAGTTTGCGTCGCACCAGTTCGAAATTGGCCAGGAAGCGTTTCACCTTGGCGTCGTTGGCTGAGGTGATGTCGGCTTCGCAGAGGGTCATCAGATCGTCGATGTCATCCCCGGCCTCGAAAAGCAGACGTCGTACGGCAGAATCGGTCACCTCCTCTTCGGAGAGGACAATTGGGCGCAGATGGAGAAATACTAACTTCTGCACATATTTCATGTGCTCGTTCAGTGGAAGCTTCAGTTTGCGGAAGAGCGGCTGAATCATTTTGGATCCGACCACCTCGTGCCCGTGAAAACTCCATCCGGTACGAGGATCAAATGCTTTGGTGCGAGGCTTGCCGATGTCGTGTAGCAGGGCCGCCCAACGCAGGTAGAGGTTGTCGCTTTTGAGAGCGACGTTATCCAACACTTTGAGCGTGTGCAGGAAATTGTCTTTGTGGGCTTTCCCGTTTCGGGTTTCGACGCCTTTGAGCGCACACAGTTCAGGGAAGATCAGCTCCAACAATCCACAGTTGTCGAAGAGTTGGAATCCAATCGACGGTACAGGGGAGAGCATGATTTTGTTCATCTCGGTGATGATACGCTCCTGGGAGATGATGTGGATTCGTTCCCGGTTGCGGCGAATGGCGGCAAAGGTCTCATCTTCGATATCGAAACCCAGCTGTGTGGCAAATCGGATTGCCCGAATCATGCGCAATGGATCGTCCGAGAAAGTGGTATCACTGTTGCACGGGGTGCGGATGATGTAGTTCTCCAGATCGTGCATGCCGTTGAAAGGATCGACCAGCTGGCCGAAGGTGTCGGCATTGAGTGAGAACGCCATGGCATTGATTGTGAAATCGCGCCGAAGTTGATCGTCTTCAATGGTGCCGTTTTCGACAATCGGTTTGCGGGAGTCAGCCCGGTATGACTCTTTGCGGGCGCCGACCAATTCCACCTCCCAACCATCACAGTGCAGCATGGCCGTTCCGAAATTCTTGAATACGGAGATTTTGGTGTGCATCTCTCGGCCGATTGCTTCAGCGATTTCAATGCCGCTACCCACCACGACGATGTCGATATCGGTACATGGGCGGTGCAGGAAATAGTCACGCACGTAGCCTCCGATGACAAAGGCACGTACACCTTTTTCGTCGGCGATACGGCCGATTCGGCGGAATAGCGGGGCACTCAGAGCGTCGTTCATGGTTGATGTTTTGGCAATGCTATTGCTGAATAAAGAGTCGGATGCGGGAATCACGGGTTTCAAAGAGAAAAAGCTGTTTCCACAAAAGATTAACAATCGCATAGTGGTAATCGGCCCGGAGTTTTTGAAATTTCTCTGTTCGTATGGGGAAACGTTCAACAAGTTTTCCGTGTCGGACAGAGAAATGTTGTCATGTTGTTTAGGCCTGTTTTGCTTAGACTCATTTGCAGAGGCTGGGGCGGAGGCAACTTTCCGGCAACCCACATGTACCTCTTTGTAAATATATGTCTGTTAATAACAGCGCTGGCTGAACTATTTTTTCAGCTGACGCAGGTAGAGTTGGATGGTATTTTCGAGACCGAGATAGATTGCATCTGAAATCAGAGCATGTCCGATCGAAACTTCGAGCAGATTGGGAATTGTCTCGGCGAAATAGTGCAGATTTTCGAGGCTGAGATCGTGCCCTCCATTGACTCCTAACCCAAAGCGTGCTGCCTCTTGGGCAGTTGCCAAAAATGGCGCAATGGCCTTTTCACGGCCGGCTGCATACGCAGAGGCATAGGATTCGGTGTAGAGCTCTACGCGGTCGGCTCCTGCTTCAGCAGCGTAAGGGATCATCTCCGTATTGGGATCTACGAATATAGAGGTGCGAATACCTTTTGCTTTGAATGTGGCCACTACTTCACGCAAGAAAGGCAGATTGTTTTTTGTGTCCCAACCTGCATTTGAGGTGATGGCGTCGTGCGCATCGGGAACCAACGTGACCTGGGTTGGTACCACTTCGAGCACCAGGTCGATAAATTTATCGATCGGGTTGCCTTCGATGTTCAGTTCAGTGGTGATAACCTTTTTCAGATCGCGGACATCCTGATAACGGATGTGACGCTGATCGGGGCGCGGATGCACGGTGATGCCCTGTGCACCGAACCGTTCCGCATTGAGCGCTGCCTCTACCACATTGGGAATATCTCCGCCGCGTGAATTGCGTAATGTGGCGATCTTGTTGATGTTGACACTCAGCTTTGTCATAATTTTCGTTAATTTTGCGCCATAAAGGTACACATTACGGACGAAAATCCCGAACCGAAGGTGGCTGAATTTGCGGATTGTGCAATTCTTTGGCTATCTTCGTTTGTTGTTAAATCCTTTCAGAGATGAAAATAGCGCTTTACAGTCGAGCCGAGGCTTTGCACGGGGCTGACGAACTCGATCGTTTGTTCGAGGCATTGAGCCGCCACGCCTTCACTGTGCAGTTGAATGCCGGTTTTGCTGAACGTGTGCATCTGCTCACGGGGCGTACATTTTCTGAAGAACAGCTCTATCATGTTCCCGAAGAGGTGGCCGATGACGTGCGTATGTTGATCAGTTATGGAGGTGACGGTACGTTTCTCGAGGCGGTCCGTTTACTTGATCTGCGTCCGATTCCGATTATCGGGATCAATTCTGGCAGGTTGGGATTTTTGGCCAATATTCCGTTAGACGGTGTGGAAACGGCTCTTTCGGAGCTCAGTCAAGGTAAATTTGAGGTTGAGGAGCGTACCATGTTGGCTGTCGAGGGAGATTTCATAGATTCTGACAGATATCCCTATGCGTTCAATGAGGTGACGGTTCAGCGGCATAATACCAGTATGATTGCGGTTGAGGTCTTTGTCGATGACGAGATGATCGCTACCTGTCATGGAGATGGTATGTTGATCTCCACCTCCTCCGGTTCGACAGCCTATTCGCTCAGTGTGGGTGGGCCTGTAGTAGCGCCGTCGTGCCGATGCTTTGTGATTTCTCCTATCGCTCCGCATAATTTGACCATGCGTCCGGTTATCATCCCAGAAACTTCGAAAATAATTTTCCGAGTACGTACACGAGGTGAAAAGTCCTTTGTATCACTGGATAACCGCAATTATTTGGCCGATGATGGAACTGAATTGCGAATTTGCAAGGCTAAAAAGTCGATTTTTTTGGCCCATCTTCAAAATATATCGTTCTACGAAACGTTAAGAAATAAAATGATGTGGGGAATCGACTCTCGTGATCGTCAAAAGAAATGTGGAAAGATGGTTGAGCAAGAGGCTGATTAACGGCATAAATGTTATATTTGCATTTTAATCCCAAGCGAAGTAGTAAATCAATGCATATGGATCAGAAGCGGATTCCCCGACACATCGCTATCATCATGGATGGTAACGGTAGATGGGCCAAGGAGCGCGGCCTCGAACGAGTACAGGGACACATTCAAGGTGTTGAGAGTGTCCGCAAGGTGGTGCGTGCTGCGGCAAGTTATGGAGTTGAATATCTGACCATATATGCGTTTTCGACTGAAAATTGGGGGCGTCCCTCACGAGAGGTCGAAGCGTTGATGAAATTGTTGTGCGAATGCACCCTTGATGAGACTCCGACGCTATTGGCGGAAGGAGTACGGATGCGTTTTTTGGGAGATATTGATGCCTTATCTGTCGAAGTGAGGCAGGCAATTCGTGAAAGCGAACAAGCAACAGCAGACAATAAAGGATTAACGTTGCAGATTGCAGTCAATTACAGCTCTCGCTGGGAATTGACCCGTATGGCACGTTTGGTGGCATCGGAAGTGGCAGCAGGACAGCTATTGGTCGAAGAGATTACACCCGAGGTGGTTTCCGACCATCTGGTAACTGCCGGTGTTCCGGATCCTGATTTGCTGATTCGTACCAGTGGAGAGTTGCGTTTGAGCAATTTTTTGCTGTGGCAGCTTTCATACAGTGAGCTCTATTTTACGGATATTTATTGGCCTGATTTCGACGAGAAACAGTTTGCTTTGGCGATTGAGGATTATCAGCGCCGCCAACGTAGATATGGACTACTAACGGAATAGATTTGAAGTTTGCCGCTATTCATATGAAAAAAGGATTGAGAGCCCTCGTGTTTTTGTTTGGAATGGGCTCTGGAACGGTTGCCGTGGCGCAAGCTCCGGCTGTCGCCGATACGACGAAAGAGACGATTGCACCTGAAGCGCCGCTAGTTGATTACAGTACTCCGAAGCGCTATATAGTAAATAAAGTTACTGTGACGGGTGTTAAATTTCTGGATCCAGAAGTTATTGCCCGTTCGTCAGGTATTGTTAAAGGAGATACGATCATGTTGCCGGGTGATTATGTGTCATCGGCTATGCGTCGTATGTGGGAGTATCATTATTTTTCAGATGTGCGCATTTTAGCGGATCCGGTGGGTGATAGTGTGAATTTTGAGATTTACTTGCAGGAGCGTCCTCGTGTGTACAAATGGAAGATTGTAGGTGCAACAAAGAGTGAAACCTCTGAATTGTTAAAAGATAAACTAAAGCTCAAACGTGGTAGTGAATTATCGGAGTATGTACTCAATACGAGTCTGGATATCATTAAAAAGTACTACGATGAGAAGGGGTTTCAGAATGCAGAGATAACTTATCGACAAGAGAACGATACGACGATCCGCAATGCCGTCAATCTTACTTTTGTTGTCAATAGGAAGAAAAAGGTGAAGATTGGCGAGATTACTTTTGAAGGTAATCAAGTGTTTTCAGATCGCAAGTTGCGTAAAACATTCAAGAAGACTCATCAAAAGAGTATAAACATTTTCCGTTCATCGAAGTTTAAACGGAAAGAGTATGCAGAGGATAAGGAAAATTTGCTTGATTTCTATAATTCTCGCGGTTATCGTAATGCTGTTATCCTTTCCGATTCGATCTATCCTATTAATGCAGAACGCCTTGGTATTGTGATCAAGGTGGACGAAGGGAAAAAATTTTATTACCGCAATGTCACTTGGTTAGGTAACAGTGTTTATCCGACTAAGCAGTTGGATGGAATGGTGGGCATCGTAAAGGGTGCCACTTATGATAAGAAGTCATTGTACAAACAATTGGGTATTGGTAAGGAGACCAATCCTGATGAGATGTCGGTGTCTACTTTGTATCAGAACTCCGGATACCTGTTCTCTCAGATTGAACCACAAGAGATTGTCGTCAATGAGGATTCGGTAGATTTGGTAATTAAAATTTTCGAGGGAGATCAAGCTCGTATTAACGATGTTACATTTACAGGAAACTTCCGAGTTGATGATAAGGTTATTCGTCGAGAGTTGTATGTTCGTCCGGGTGAGCTGTACGACCGTTCGATGTTGATGGCGACTTTACGTCAATTGGGTCAGATGCAACACTTTGATCCCGAGAAACTCCAGCCAAATATTATGCCGGTATCGAATGAGTTGGTCAATATTGCGTTCCCGTTGGAGGAGAAAGCCAGTGATAAATTCGAGATTTCCGGAGGTTGGGGTGAAGGCATGTTCGTCGGATCTGTCGGTGTTCAGTTGAATAACTTTTCGATTCGCAATCTGTTTAAGAAAGGAGAGTGGCGGCCTTATCCATCCGGACAGAACCAGCAATTGGCGATTAAAGGTCAAACCAACGGTACATATTACAAGGCCTTGCAGCTGAGTTTTACAGAACCATGGTTAGGCGGACGTAAGCCCAATTCATTGACCGTAGGTCTCTACTATTCCGATCAATCCAATGCTTATTATTTTACGCAAAAGGCAACAAAGCACTTCCGTACTTTAGGAGCTTCAGTGGGTATTGGACGTCGTTTGTCATGGCCAGACCGTTATTTTACTTTGTATAATGAAATTGCTTATCAAGCATATAACCTGAAAGATTGGGATAGTTTCATCGTGACCAATGGTACGTCAAACATTATTCAGTTCAAGACAATGTTTGGTCGTAGTTCAGTTGATCAGCCCATCTATCCTCGTCAGGGATCAGATTTCTCAATTACACTGTCTTTGACCCCACCATATTCTCTGTTTGACGGGAAAGATTATTCAGATCCCAATATGTCAAGTAACGATCGTTACCGTTGGATCGAATTTCACAAATGGTTATTCAAAGGTAGATGGTATTTCCCCTTGTCGTCTAACCACAAGTTGGTGTTGATGGCGGGAGCAGAGTTCGGTTACTTGGGGTCATACAACAAGAATAAACCGTCACCATTCGAAGGCTTCGATGTCGGAGGTGACGGTATGACCGGATATAGCGTGTATGGTGTCGATATTATCAAGTTGCGTGGTTATGAAAACGGAGGATTGACCCCATATGCGGTTGCTGGTAACTCCTATGCTCGGGCCTATAATAAATATACCGTTGAGTTGCGCTATCCGATATTGATGCAGAGTGGATCGACAATTTACGCATTAGCGTTTGCTGAAGGTGGTAATGGTTTTGCGTCATGGCAAGATTTTAATCCCTTCTCGATTAAGCGTTCAGTGGGTGTTGGTATTCGGCTCTATCTGCCGGTTGTTGGTTTGATCGGATTCGATTGGGGTTATGGTTTCGATCCACAGGTCGGCGAAGACAAAGCTCACGGAGGCGAGTTGCACTTTATGATGGGACAAGAGTTCTAAACCTATAACACGACTATTATCTATGAAAAAGTTTTTATTGGTTTGCGTGATTTTACTCTTTGCGGGAGGCGGAGTTTACGCACAAAATTATATCTTTGTAAATTCAGAAAAGGTATTTAAATCACAGGCTGATTATAATGCGGCTATTGCGCAGTTAGACACCTTGGCCAAGCAGTACCAAAAGAACGTAGAGGATGCCTATAAGATGTTGGAAGAGGCCTACGGTAATTATCAGGTGCAGCGCAATTATCTGTCGGAGACCAAACGAGCAACGAAGGAAAAGGAGTTGGCCGATTTGGAGAAAGAGGTGCAGCAATATCAGCAGGATGTGTTAGGTCCCAAGGGTGATTTGATGAAAAAACGTACGGAATTGATAAAGCCCATTCAGGAGCGTGTATTTGCGGCGATCAACAGTTATGCAGAGTCGCATCAGTACACAATGGTTTTGGATGTAGTGAACAATCAGACTCTGCTTTATTATTCTCCGTCGTTGGATAAAACGCAAGATGTAATTAATCTTCTAAATAAGTAACAAATAAACAGCTTTAAGTATTACTGTTATGAGAAACCTTTTGAAACTGACTTTACTTGCCGGACTGCTCATTTGCGGTACGACTACTTATGCCCAGAAATTTGGTTATATCAATTCACAAGAGTTGATTTCGTCCATGCCAGAGCGTGATTCTGCTTTGACCAAATTCCAGAAATTCGCTGAAGAACAAAATAGCCAGCTTGAGACCATCCAGGTTGAGTTCAATAATAAATACATGGATTATCAGAAGAATGCTGAGACCATGAGTGAATCAACTCGTCAGCTGAAAGAGCGTGAGTTGCAGGATTTGCAAAAACGTTATGAGGATTTCCGTCAGGCAGCAGAGCAGGATGCTCAGAAGATGCAGCAGCAGTTGATGGGTCCAGTTGTTGAGAAAGCACAGCAGGCCATTGAGAAGGTTGCTCAAGCTAATGGATTTACGATTATTTTTGATGAATCAGCTGGAGCTATGGCTTATTTCAATAAATCGACTGTTACCGATATTTTGCCTTTGGTGAAAAAGGAGTTAGGTATTGTTGATAAGCCAGCTGCAAACTAGTAGTCCTCGATAGTTGGTATAATAAATGGGATGGCAATTGCCATCCCATTTGTTTTTCTATGTGATCGTGAGAGTGTTTTATACACTCAAGATCAGAAGTAATCTCCGGAGGTAGATGGGTGTATGCGGTAACATAACTGCCTTGAAGATTGAATTCATCTCCGGTGTGCCAATTGCCGATTTTGTCTTCGATGTGATAGGGGTTTGATCACTAAATCTCCGAGTGTTTGTCGCCGTTGCTTGTGGTTTATATGGATTGGTGAGAGCTGTTATCTCTTTTGTTGCTGGTGCTGCAAACCACCTCACCTCACCTCAACCTTCCAACCTTAAATCGGTTGTTTGAATTTTATAAGATATAAAATGCTCTACGTAGATAGCAGAAAGCGATCATGTATTGCATGGGTTTAGTTGTGCCACATTTTGAATAAATAGGGGCTGTCACATGCCATAGAATGATCATTGGCAGGTGTTGTTGTTTTTGTGTGATCATGAGATAAAACAAGCTCAATTGTGGCCTTGTCAATTCGAAAGAATGGTAGTGCGTATGATGAGGCGTCAATAAATGGATGGGTGGTATTTGAATAGATATGCAAATAAAAAAGGCAGCTTATTAAGCTGCCTTTTTATGAGATAGTGAAAGGTGTTACTCAGCTACGACACTAAATTTGATAGTTCCGCTGATACCTTTGTATATTTTTACTTTAGCCTCGTATTCACCGATAGTTTTCACAGCGTCCAAAGAGATGTTTTTACGATCTACAGTGATGTCGAGTTTTTCGAGAGCTGCAGCCAAATCGGCAGCAGTTACTGAACCGAAGATACGGCCTTCTTCAGCTTTAGCTGCGATTGTGAGAGCAGTTTCAGCCAATTTAGCAGCCAATGCCTCAGCGTCTGCAACGAGTTTAGCCTCTTTGTGAGCGCGTTGTTTGAGAGTTTCGGCCAGTACTTTTTTCGCAGAAGCGGTTGCGCTGATTGCGTAACCCTGCGGAATCAGGTAGTTGTTGGCATAACCGGGGCGAACATCCACGATTTCGTCGGCGTAGCCCAACTTCTCAATATCTTTTTTCAGAATTACTTGCATGATGGGTCCTCCGGTTTTTGATTATTTGAACATATCAGTTACGAACGGCAGAATTGCCAAGTGACGAGCACGTTTAACGGCAGTAGCCACTTTTTTCTGGAATTTCTGAGAAGTACCGGTCAAGCGGCGAGGCAGGATTTTACCCTGTTCGTTGAGGAACTTCTTGAGGAACTCTGCGTCTTTGTAATCGACATATTTGATACCGGCTTTTTTGAAGCGGCAATATTTTTTCTTCTTAACCTCTACTGTAGGAGGGTTGAGATATCTGATTTCTGATTGAGTCTGTGCCATGGCTTTTACTCTTGTTTAGCGTTGTTTTTGTTTCTACGTTTTTCGGCGTATTCAACGGCGTATTTGTCCATTTTGAAGGTCAGGAAGCGGATAACACGCTCGTCACGACGATACTGAGTTTCGAGTTTTTCAACGAGGTTACCTTCGCCGGTGAACTCCATAAGATAGTAGAAGCCGGTGGTCTTTTTCTGAATTGGATAGGCCAACTTGCGCAGACCCCAATCCTCTTCGCTAACGATTTGACCGCCGTTTTCGGTGATGACACCGCGGAATTTGCTAACAGCCTCTTTCATCTGAACGTCAGAGAGAACCGGTGTAGCAATGAAAACGGTTTCGTAATGGTTCATAATGCGATTTTTAAAAGTGTTTGAAAATTGAGCCACAAATGTATTTCATTTTTTCATAAAAAGCAAACTTTTTTGATTTTAGCGTTTGATCCAGAGCGAAATTGGACGGGTAAATTGGATTTTTCTGTTTTATTGGATGTGGCCGTTATCCGACCTGGACATATATTGATTCTACACCTTAAATGTGAACCTTCCCTATGTGCAGTGTTCTGCTTGTTGAGAAAAATCAGCGAGAATATGAGAATAGGTGAGAGCCAGGTTCATCAAGGCGCTGTGCTGGATATTGATGAGATGTATCTTCTTATTATATTGTATAGCTTGAAGATGGATTGAGGGGATATTTTTATCGTGTTATCGGCGTGTAGTTTCGGAATCCGTACAAATATTTTTACCTTTGTAAGATAGAAATTACGTTTAACACAAATCAATAACAGAGATATGTCAGAGTTTAAGTATCAGGAGCCGTTTCCGTTGTCGGCCGACACAACAGAGTATCGTCTGCTTACGAAGGATTATGTGAAGGTGGTTGAGTGCGACGGCCGCAAAATCCTCAAGGTAGATCCCAAAGGTTTGGAATTGTTGTCTAAGGAGGCTTTCGGTGATGTTTCGTTCTATTTGCGTGCAGCGCATCTTCAGAAATTGGCTAATATTCTTGAAGATCCGGAAGCAACTGACAACGATAAGTTTGTTGCTTATACGATGTTGATCAACCAGACGGTTGCAGCCGAAGGAGAACTTCCTACCTGCCAGGATACTGGTACCGCTATTGTAATTGGCAAGAAGGGTGAGGATGTTTACACCGGAGCCAACGATGCCGAAGCTCTGTCGAAAGGTGTTTATGAGACCTACAAAGAGCGCAACCTTCGTTACTCGCAGGTAGTTCCTTTCACGATGATCGAGGAGAAGAACAGCGGTACGAACCTGCCTGCTCAGATCGACATCTATGCGACTCAGGGCAACGAGTATAAATTTCTGTTCATCACCAAAGGTGGTGGATCAGCCAACAAGACTTTCCTGTATCAGCAGACCAAAGCGCTGTTGACCGAAGAGAATTTGACCAACTTTATCAAAACCCATATCATGGATTTGGGAACGGCAGCATGTCCTCCTTACCATCTGGCGATTGTAATCGGTGGTACATCTGCAGAGGCTAACCTCGCTGCTGTTAAGAAGGCTTCAGCTGGTTATCTGGACAATCTGCCTACCAGTGGTAACGAAGGAGGCCGTGCTTTCCGTGATTTGGAGTGGGAAGAGAAGGTGCTGAAGATCTGCCGTGAGTGCGGTGTTGGTGCTCAGTTCGGTGGCAAATATCTCGTTCATGATGTTCGTGTGATCCGTATGCCACGTCATGCTGCATCTTGCCCGGTAGGTATCGGTGTTAGCTGCAGTGCTGACCGTAACATTAAGGCTAAAATTACTCCGGAGGGTATTTTCCTCGAGCAGCTCGAGAAGAATCCGGCACGTTTCCTGCCCAAACAGGCTCCGAATATGCAGCCTGCTGTTGAGCTCGATCTCGATGAGGGTATGGACAAAGTTCGCGAGACCTTGTCTAAGTATCCGGTTAAGACCCGTTTCAATGTAAAAGGTACGTTGATTGTTGCCCGTGATATTGCACATGCTCGCATCAAACAGATGATTGACGAAGGCAAACCGATGCCGGAATACTTCAAAAAGCACCCGATTTACTATGCAGGTCCTGCCAAGACTCCGCAGGGTATGGCTTCGGGGAGCTTTGGTCCGACCACTGCAGGTCGTATGGATCCGTACGTGGATCTGTTCCAGAGTCTGGGAGGTTCAATGGTGATGGTTGCCAAGGGTAACCGTTCTCAGGCTGTTACCGACGCTTGCAAGAAACATGGCGGATTCTATTTGGGTTCGATTGGTGGTCCTGCAGCCGTTCTGGCTAAAAACAGCATCAAATCGGTTGAAGTGGTTGACTTCCCGGAATTGGGTATGGAGGCTGTCCGCAAGATTTACGTGGAGAACTTCCCGGCCTTCTTGCTGGTGGACGACAAAGGCAACGATTTCTTCGCTGAATTCAAAAAATAGTTTTGTTACTGCATAAGAGTATGGGGCTGTCCTGTGGGCGGCCCCAACTTTTTTGACGGATAATTTTATTGATGAGATTTGTTGGAGAAGAGAGTATGTTTTTGAAAAGAACTTTCTGAAGATTGTAAATGTTGTTGCGATTAGTCAGTTGATCGAAACGTGCAATGAATTCTTCTTTCTCTTCGATAATGAGAAGTTTTACACAGATTTTTCAGCTTCCGAACTGAAAAAATATTACATTTGCAAGTTATTATTACGAACTTAAATTTCAACTCATTAATAACCACCATGAAGAAACAGATCAAATACGTGTCTGCTGCTGAGGCGGTCAAAGTTATCAAGTCGGGTGATCATGTCCACTTGAGCAGTGTTGCCAGCGCTCCGCAGTGTCTGATTCAGGCCATGTGTGATCGTGGTCGCAACAATGAACTGAAGGATGTTCACATTCACCACCTGCACACTGAAGGTCCTGCTCCTTATGCCGATCCCGAATTTGAAGGCGTTTTCCAGCTCGATTCATTTTTCGTTGGTAGCAACGTCCGTAAAGTGACTCAATCAGGATATGCGGATTATATTCCTATTTTCTTGAGTGAGACGCAGCGTTTGTACCGTAGCGGCGTATTGCCATGTAATGTTGCGATGATTCAGGTTTCAGAGCCTGATGCGCATGGCTATGTTTCGTTGGGTACCTCTGTGGATGCCACTTTGGCCGCTGTAGAGTGTGCAGAGCATGTGATCGCTGTTGTCAATAAACATGTTCCCCGTTCATTCGGTGATGCGTTTATTTCAGTTGAAGATATCGATACTTTCGTTCAGGACGATACCCCGTTGGTAGAGGCTCATTTCTCAGTTCCTAACGAGATTGAGACAGCTATCGGTAAGAACTGTGCTGCGTTGATCGAAGACGGTGCCTGCTTGCAGATGGGTATCGGTGCGATTCCGAATGCAGTGTTGGCTCAGTTGAGTAACCACAAGAACTTGGGTATTCACACCGAGATGTTCGCTGACGGTGTATTGCCGTTGGTTGAGAGCGGTGTAATCAATGGTCGTAACAAGGTTATCGATAAAGGTAAAATGGTATCTACCTTCTTGATGGGTTCGCAGACCGTATATGACTTTATTGATAACAACCCAGGTGTTTTGATGATGGACGTAGGTTATACCAACGATCCGTATATTATTGCTAAGAACCCGAAGGTTACCGCTATTAACTCTGCTTTGCAGGTTGATTTGACTGGTCAGGTTTGTGCCGATTCACTCGGAACTAAGTTTTATTCGGGTGTAGGTGGCCAGATTGACTTTATTTATGGTGCATCTCGTTCTGAAGGTGGTAAAGCTATTTTGGCCATGCCTTCAGTAACCAACAAAGGTATCAGCAAGATTGCTCCGACTCTGACCAATGGAGCCGGTGTTGTAACGACTCGTGCACACATTCACTGGTTCGTTACCGAGTTTGGTGCAGTGAACTTGTATGGTAAATCGATGCAGGAGCGTGCTCGCTTGATCATTTCTGTGGCTCATCCTGATCATCAGGAGGAGTTGGATCGTGCAGCTTTCGAACGTTTCGGTCCTCACCACACTTACATTAAAGCAACTACTCCGACCAAATAATCTGGTTGTCAGATTAGATATTGAAAAGAGGCTTGACTGATATCAGTCAAGCCTCTTTTGTACATACAATAAATTTAAGCCGTGTGCCGTGAATGGAAGATGGTATGTTGTTTTGTCTTATTGCATGCAGGATACTCCGCAGACGCAACAGACACTTGGTATGTCATTTTTAATTCACCTTTTGCCCATATTTTTCGATTAGCTTGTCTGCCAGTAGAGGCATGCCTTCAGCTGCTCGCATGCGAATGGTCTCCAATGGATTGCGAATCCCCCGCGTGTCGGGCTCATTGGGGTCAACCAGATAGACCGGTATTTCGGGCCGAATATAACGTACCAGTGAGGCTGCGGGATAAACCGCCAGTGATGTACCCACGATAACGAAGATGTCAGCGGTTGCGGCAATTTGTGTGGCACGGTCGAACATCGGTACACTCTCGCCAAAAAAGACGACAAACGGTCTTAATAATGAGCCGTCTTCGCAACGGTCGTCATAATGTTGTTCCCAGCCTTCGATGGGTACAGTTAATGTTTCGTTCTTGCTGCTGCGTAATTTTCGCAGTTCGCCATGGAGGTGGGTAATGTGTTTACTTCCGGCTCTTTCGTGCAGATCATCGATGTTTTGGGTGATGACCTCTACATCAAAATAGTTTTCGAGTCGTTGGATCGCAAGATGTCCGGCATTGGGTTGTTTGGATAGCAGCTCTTTTCGTCTAATGTTGTAAAAATCGATCACCAGTTTTCGATTTTTTGCTAATGCTTCAGGGGTGCATACATCCTCGATACGGTATTTGTCCCACAAACCGTCTGAATCGCGAAAGGTTGAAAGACCGCTGTCTGCACTCATGCCCGCTCCGGTGAAGATGACCAACTTTTTCATATTGTATTGAGTTATAAGTTGCGTTTCTTAATTCTGTTATCTTTTGTGAATGAGATGTCTGTTGCTGAGATCTCATGGTTTATTGATAAGATATCTAGTTTGTCTTTGTTGCGAGTTGTCTCTGTGGTGGTGACTGGGTATTATATTTACTCAAAAGTAGTAATTAATGGCGTAGATTCGTTTAGATTTTCTGGCATAATGTTCGTTTCAGAACGACATAATAGATGCGCATCAAAGATGAGAGTGTTTAAGTTGAACGCAAGGAAGGATATAGATCCGAGAAAGTGTGTCAAGTGTATTAGTTGGGATGTTGAAGAAGAGACAAAAATTATTGGGCGTGCAGTTGGCTATGAGGCAGAGATATAATCACTTTGTAAAAAAGTAACTATTGGGCATTGTAAAAAACAAGAGGCTGGATTTCCAGCCTCTTGTTTGATGTTATTATGAAAATCGATTAGAACCGATAGCCAACCATAATCGAGAATACACTGTTGCGAGCTGTGCCTAAATCAGAGGTCACAATATTACTAACTCCAATGTTGTAACGTGCTTCAAGAATAATTCCGAATGGGCAATCATAAGATACACCGATTGGAATGGAGAAGTCTGCGTTTGACCATCCTTTGCCATCAGTTTTGATAGTGGTTTCATTGTTTTTGGTCATTGATTTACTATTTAGAAGAAAACCTGGTTGAATACCAGCTTTGACCGCTAAACCGCCAATGATATAATAATTGGCCAGGATAGGAATATTCAAATAGTTTAATCTCTCTTTGGTGCGTACATCTTCTTCTTTACCGAAACTAACACCTTGACGAGAGTAGAGTACGTCAGCAGACAGTGCGAAATGATCAGTAAAACGGTAATCCGCAAAGGCACCGACAACAAAACCTGTTTTGGTTTGACTATGTTCAAAGTTAGATACTCCTGTCAAATTCAGACCACCTTTAACACCCCAGCCGAAACCGGTTTGAGCTGAAGCCACTGTGCACATACCTGCCAGTCCCAGCATAAAAAGAAAAAGTTTTTTCATAGCTCAATCATTTATGAGGTTGATAAAACGAATATACACCTTTTTTATTTATTTGGAAAATTCCATCATGTTTTTTCGAACGCTTTTCCTATAAAGTGCATTTTTCATGCCGATTGGGTAAAGAGTCGGTGTAAAAATAAATTTGGTTAAGTTTTGGATTTGGAATAACCTGTTTCACAAACCAAGTTGATGGTATAATGTTTCAACAGCCTGAGGAATGGTGGAGGTGGAATCAAGCGCTTTGATAAAACCGCTGCCGATAATTGCACCGGCGGCATGTTGTTGGGCCGCTTGCAGTGTTTCCGAGTTGGAGATACCAAATCCGATCAGACGAGGATTGCGCAGTTTCATGGCGTTGATCCGTTCGAAATATTGGATGGTACTATCGGAGAAGTGATCTTGCGTACCGGTGGTGGCGGCAGAGGAGACCATATAGATGAAACCGTTGGTATGCTGATCGATCAGTTTGATGCGTTCGTCCGAGGTTTCGGGAGTGATCAGCATGGTGAAGCGCAGGTCATATTTATCGGCCAGCGGTTTGAAGTCCCGCAGGTAGTCGTTCAGCGGAAGGTCGGGCAGAATAACGCCGTCAATCCCGATCTCTGCGCAGCTTTGGCAAAAGTGTTCGATACCATACTGCATGACGGGGTTGAGATAGCCCATCAAAATCAACGGTATGGTCACATCCCGACGAATATCTTTCAGTTGTTCGAACAGCTTTTTCATGGTCATGCCGTTCTTCAATGCAACGGTACTGCTGTTTTGAATGGTTTTACCGTCGGCCATCGGATCGGAAAAGGGGATGCCGATTTCGATCAGATCAGTGCCGCGTGCAGCAAGTGCACGGATGATCTCGGTGGTGTCGTCCAATTTGGGGTATCCGGCCGTGAAGTAAACCGATACAATGCCTGAAGTTTTGACTTGAAAAAGATGATCTATTCTATTCATGGTTTTGTTTTTTGAATTGTTCGATAAATGGTTTGAGCAGGTCGTACTCTTTGTGTCCCGGAGCGCTTTCAAAACGACTATTTAGATCAAAGCCCAATAGTGCGTGATGGCTTAGACTGAGAAGCCGTTCGGCATCTTGAGGTCCGATGCCTCCACTGAGCAGGAAAGGGAGATGGCCGGTGTAATGTTCGAGCAGACTCCAGTCGAACTGCTGTCCCGAGCCGCCGTATGTGGGGGTCTTGGTGTCCACCAGCAGGATCGAGCAGCAATCCTGATAGCATTGAGTCTGTTCCAGATCGGCCTGGGTGGCTACGGAGAGAGCCTTGATCACCGGAATGATCCGGTTGATCCGCCGGCAGGTTTCGGGCGACTCGTGTCCGTGCAGTTGGACCAGATCGAGCCGGTATCTCTGTGCGGTACGGATGACCTGCTCTTCGGTTTCGTTGACAAAAACGCCGACCCGTCGGATGGTTTGTGGCACTGTGGCGAGGGCTGCAGGATCGAGTTGGCAGGCATTACGCGGAGAGCCGGACCAGAAGATAAACCCCATGTAGTCAGGGTGAAGGTTGGTCACCTGCCGGATGTTGTCCGGTTCACGCATGCCACAAATTTTGATTTTCATGATCGGGATTTGTTATAGGAGCTGCAGTGGGTCAGCTCTTGAATAAACGTTTGCAGGGCGGCAGCCGGGTCGGCCGTCTTCATAAAACGTTCGCCCATCAGGAAACCGTTGAATCCCGCTTGATATAGCTGGGCAACGGTCTGAGGATCGGCAAGCCCGCTTTCCGAAATTTTGACAAACTGTTGCGGAATGTGTTGGATCAGTGCAAAAGATTGTGCCGGGTCGGTGTGAAAGGTGGTCAGATCGCGGTTGTTGACGCCGACCACATCCACCGAGCTGCACAGGGCATCCAACTCCTCTGCTCGGTGTATCTCAAGCAATACTTCCAGCCCGAGTGCGTGGGCATATGCGGCCAGACGTTCAACCTGTCCCGGCGTAAGCGCTGCGGCAATCAACAAAATGGCATCGGCTCCGGCAATCCGTGCTTGACAGATCTGGTAGGGATCGATGATGAAATCTTTCCTCAGGATGGGGATGGACAGGTGGGACCGTGCCTCCTGCAAGTCGTTTAGATCGCCGGCAAAGTAGTCTCGGTCGGTCAGAATGGAGAGGGCCGCAGCTCCTGCCTGTGCATATCCGGTGGTGATGGAGGTTACCTCTGCATGCTCTTTGATAAAGCCTTTTGAGGGCGATTTGCGTTTGAACTCGGCGATAATACCCGTCTGCGAACCAAGCAGCGCTGCACGCAACGAGTAGGCTTGGCGTGTAATGGCTGTCGCTTCGGCTTCGAGTGCGGCTAAGGATTTCTGTTTTCTGGCAGTGGCCACCTCCTGCTGTTTGGTAGCGATGATCTGTTCGAGGATATTCATGGGAGGGAGCATTTAGGAGTTCAATTCGACAAATTTACGGAAGGTGGCCTTTGCCCGTCCGCTTTCGATGGTCTCAAGAGCCTGGGCAATACACTCGGTAATAGGGCGTTGAGGTTCGAAATTGTGGATGGCGTAAGCGGCATTTACTGCAACGGCATTTTTTTGTGCGGGAGTTGCCGTGTTGTCCAACACCTTGTCAAAGATGGCGGCTGCCTCAGCTACGCTGGCGCCGCCACTGAGATCCTGTTCCGTACAACGGGTCATGCCGATCTCTTCGGGAGAGACGATCATCTCCCCGTCGTTGGAGAAGACTTTGAAGTCGTCGGTGAGCGAAATTTCGTCGTAGCCATCCAGTGTGGTGACGATCGTATATCGGGTGTCGGTCTGCTGGTAGAGGTAGTTGTAGAGACGTCCCAGTTTCAGGTTATAGACGCCGAGCAGCTGGTGATGTGGCAGTGAGGGGTTGACCAGTGGGCCCAGGATGTTGAAGAAGGTACGTACGCCGAGGGCTTTCCGAACCGGGGCGACGGCTTTGAGGGCCGGGTTGAAGAACTGTGCATGGAGGAAGGCCATGTTGCACCCTTCGAGTGACCGTTTGAGCTGGTCGGTATCGCGCGTGAACTTCACGCCATGAGCCTCGATCACGTTGGATGAACCGCTGACGGAGGTGGCTCCGTAGTTACCGTGTTTGATGACCGGATAACCCGCTGCTGCGGTCACGACGCAGGCTGCAGTGGAGATGTTAAAGGTGTTTTTGTTGTCGCCACCGGTTCCGACGATATCGATGGCATCGAACTCCGAGAGATTGACCGGTACACGCATTTCAAGCAGCGCTTCCCTGAATCCGGCCAGTTCGTTGAGAGTGATGCTACGCATCAGAAACACGGTGATAAAGGCGGCGATCTGACTGTCGTTGTATTGGCCGTGTGCCATGCGGATCAGCACGTCACGGGCTTCATCCCGGTCGAGATAGCTGTTTTCGAAGAGTCTGTATAGTAGATTTTTCATGGTTTGCTGTTAAATGTTGCGGGTAAAAGGATAGTTGTTGCGTTCGGGCGGAGAGAATGACGATGTTCCATTGGCTTGATCGGGTGGATTGTGCATGTTAGGAGGATCATTCTCCACGGAGGGAGCCCCGGCGGTTAAGCTTTCAGCCAGTTCTCAATCAGCGAACGGCTGACGGGTGTGAGCACCGATTCGGGGTGAAACTGTACGCCTCGCACATCGTACCGTCGATGAGCCAGGGCCATGATTCGGCCGTTGTCATCTTCGGCCGTGATTTCGAGCTCTTCGGGGAAGTTCTCCTTATCGACGATCCAGCTATGGTATCGACCCGCTTCGAAGGTTTCGGGTAGCCCTGCAAACAGCGGGTCTGGAGCGACTACGTGAATCTGACTGGCGATACCGTGATAGACCTCTTTGAGGTTGGAGAGTGTGGCCCCGAAGGCTTCGCCGATAGCCTGCTCGCCGAGGCAGATTCCCAGAATGCTTTTGCTGGGGGTATATTCCCGAATCAGGGGAAGTAACAATCCAGCTTCGGAGGGGATGCCGGGTCCGGGCGAGAGCACAATTTTGTCAAAATCGGCGATCGTTTCCAGCGCGATTTGGTCGTTGCGGGCGACAGTGATCTGATCGATACCTGCTTCGCGCAGCAGCTGTACGATGTTGTATGTAAAGGAGTCGTAATTGTCAAAAACCAACAGTTTCATGGTGGTGTGTATTTAAGAGATTAATTTTTCAGTTCTTCGGCCATCTGAATTGCTTTGCGCAGGGCGCCCAATTTGCCTTTGCCCTCCATCAGTTCGTTGTGCGGGGCCGATTTGGCGACGATTCCCGCACCGGCCTGAAAGTGCAGCACATTATCACGGCTGAGGAAGGTACGGATCGTAATGGCGTGGTTGAGGGTGTTGTCGAACCCGATGTAGCCGATGCAACCGCCATAAACTCCGCGGGCGTGGCTTTCGATTTCGTCGATCAGCTGCATCGCCCGAACTTTAGGAGCTCCCGAGAGGGTACCTGCCGGGAAGGTGTCGGCGAAGAGTCGGATACGGTTGGTGTCTGGGGCGACGTGGCCGCACACGCGAGATACCATGTGAATGACGTGTGAGTAGAATTGAATCTCTTTGTAGGATTTGACATAGACGCCGGTTGTGTTGCGGTTCAGGTCGTTGCGGGCCAGATCGACCAACATAACATGTTCGGCATTCTCTTTGGGATCGTCGCGCAGTTTGACGGCCAGTTCGTGGTCGGCCTGGTCGTTTCCAGTACGGCGGAAGGTGCCGGCGATGGGATCGATGGTGGCGGTATCGCCAATCACTTTGAGGTGGGTTTCGGGTGAGGAGCCGAAGATGCGGTACGAACCGAAATCGAAATAGAAGAGGTAAGGGGAGGGGTTGATGGAACGCAGGGCCCGATATACTTTGAAGTCGTCTCCCCGGAAGGCCTGCATGAAACGACGTGATAGCACAATTTGGAAAACATCGCCTCGCAGGCAGTGACCGATTCCTTTGCGTACCATCTCCATGTATTGTTCGTCGCTGATGGGAGAGGTTATCTCGCCGACGGTATGGAAGTCGTAGGAGGCGTAGTTCTTACTGTTGAGGATGCTGAGCATGTTGTCGATGCCCGAAGGAGAGTCAATGGGACGGTTTTCGGTGACGGTCATTTCGTTCCGCATGTGGTTGACCGTGATGACATACCGAAAGAAGATGTAGTCCATTTGCGGAACTTGGTCAATTTGCGGTTTGGTGATCTGTACGTTTTCGAAGTGGGCGACACAATCGTACGAAGTGTATCCGAAAAGACCGTTAATGCGTCCTGGGGAGCCGGTGACGTTGAACAGTGCCAGAAAGTCGTTCATCCGGTTGCACAGCGGGTGATCTTTGTCGATTGTCAGATTAACGGACTTGCCGTCAGGAAACTCCTCAGTGATGGTGTCTCCATTTACGGTGAAGCGTGCGATGGGCTCTACGCCAATGAAGGAGTAGCTGTTTTCGGAGGTGTGGTAGTCCGAGCTTTCGAGCAGCACCGATTCGGGAAAGAGATCACGGACCTTCAGGTAGATGCCTACTGGGGTTTGCAGGTCGCCCAGAAAGGTGCGGCTCTCAGCTATGATTTGGATTTTATTTTCGGGTTTCATGGTTTGGAGCGTTAAAGAGTTTGACGTAGGTCTCCATATCTTTGTCTCCACGACCAGAGACGGTGATGACTACCACATCGTTCAGATTGAATTTTTTGCAACCGAGCACGGCCAAGGCGTGAGCCGATTCGAGAGCCGGAATAATCCCTTCGAGACGGGTGGTTTCGAAAGCGGCATCGACAGCCTGCTGGTCGGTGATGGCCAACACTTCCGAGCGATGGGTGGCTGCCAGATAGGCGTGCAGTGGTCCGATTCCCGGATAGTCAAGACCAGCCGAAATGGAGTAGGGTTCGAGAATCTGACCATCTTCGGTCTGCATAACTAAGGTGTGGCTGCCGTGGATGATACCGTCTCGGCCCAGGTGGATGGTGGCAGCCGATTTGTCGGAGTCGATTCCCAGTCCGCCAGCCTCGGCAGCGATCAACCGTACCCGTTCATCTTCGAGGTATTCGTAGAAAGTTCCTGCCGCATTGCTTCCGCCTCCGACGCAGGCAATCAGGTAATCGGGATAATCCCGCCCCTCCTTTTCGAGAAGCTGTTGTTTGATCTCGCGGCTGATGACCGATTGGAAGCGGGCAACCATATCGGGATAGGGGTGTGGACCGACCGTTGAGCCGATGATATAGTAGGTGTCGGCGGGATGGCAGCACCAGTCGCGGATTGCCTCATTGGTGGCATCTTTGAGGGTTTTGTTGCCGCTGGTCACGGAACGAACCTCCGCACCCAGCATCTGCATCTTTTGTACGTTGAGGTGTTGACGGGCAATATCGGTCTCACCCATATAGACCACGCAGGGCATATCCATCAGGGCGCATACGGTGGCTGTGGCCACGCCGTGCTGTCCGGCTCCGGTTTCGGCAATGATCCGTTTCTTGCCCATGCGACGGGCCAACAGAATTTGCCCCAAAGTATTGTTGATTTTATGGGCACCGGTATGGTTCAGGTCTTCACGTTTGAGGTAAACTCGAGTCCCGTATTTTTCGGAGAGACGTTTGGCGTAGTAGAGAGGGGATGGACGTCCGACGTAATCACGGAGCAGATCATCCAGCTCTTTTTGGAAGCTGGGGTCAGCCATCACCTTCAGGTAGTTTTTGCGCAGATTTTCGACAGTCGCATACAGGATCTCTGGAATGTATGCCCCGCCGAAGGGGCCGTAATAACCGTTTTCGTCAATGTTGTACTTCATCGTATTGGTGTTTTTATTGTTTGTTGCAGTTGGGAAAAGCATAAAAAAAGAGAAGCTGTCGTGAGTTCGACAGCTTCTCGATATAGAAAGATTACTTGTTAAAAGTTCATCAATGTATATACACGCATCTTACACTCACGACTTGAATAGTTGCGAGCGCCACCACCAGAAATTGATGTTCAGGGAGATGCGGTTCATAATTTTGTGTTTTGAATGGAGCTTTGCTTGATCCCTCCAACAGCAAATATAGACGAATTGAGGTGAAAGTGTCCTATGATTGATAGATTTTTTCTCAGATTTTTTGTGTTAGACTATGTAATGATCTGAATTACTGCCTATCGGAAGCTCAATTTTTTTGCAAGTATTCCGCATGAATACCGAAGTAGAAGGTGGTGAGCTTTGTTCCTACGATTCCCGGGAAAGCAGAGGGCCTGTCAGGGTAGTTATTGCGCATAGCATGAGATATAACATACATTATGGTGAATGCACAAGAATGCTGCGCTCTGATATCTGATAACTGAGTGCGACCCATTATCTGGTGTTATAGACGTATGATGGTTTCTCTGAGGATGCTTGCCAGTAAGGGCCTTCCTCAGGAGTAGGTAGTGCGAGGCAAGAGTCCTAAACCGTTGGGGTCAATAATCGGACAGAGGATGGTGTTGTTCGACGCTGTCCCGCAGACTTCGGCTATCGAGGTGGGTGTAGATCTCGGTGGTCAAGATCGATTCATGTCCCAACATCTCCTGCACTTGACGGATACTGGCTCCGCCCTCAAGCAGGTGTGTGGCAAACGAGTGGCGGAAGGTGTGCGGGCTGATCTTTTTGGTAATTCCGGCCGCTTTGGCGCACTCGCGGATAATGTGAAAGACCATCACACGTGTCAGTGGTTTTCCTTTGTTGTTCAGGAAGAGCGTATCAGCGTAATGTTCATCGACCGGCATGGTCCGCCGCTGTTCGAGATAGAGGGTGATTAAACGGATGGCTGTTTCACTGATTGGGACCAACCGTTGTTTATCTCCTTTGCCGATTACCCGTATAAAACCGTCGGTGAAAAACAGATCGCTGATCCGCAGGGTGATTAGTTCACTGACCCGCAACCCGCAACTGTATAGGGTTTCGAGCATGGCTTTGTTGCGATGGCCGAAACGGCTGCTCAGATCGATCGAGCCGATTACGGCGTTGATCTCTTCAACGGAAAGTACATCGGGAAGTTTTCGGCCGATTTTGGGGGCTTCGATGAATTCTGTTGGTGCTGTTTCGATTCGGTCGTTGAGCATCAGATAGTTGAAAAAACTTTTGATGCCGCTCAATTCACGGGCTTGGGTAGCCTTCTCGACACCTGTATCGTAGAGGTGGGCTAAAAAAGATTCGATCTGGTCGGCTGTTACCTTTTCGGGCTCTGTGATGCCGAAAGTGTGTTCCATATAATTGGAAATACGTGCCAGATCATGCAGGTAGGCTTGCACGGTATTTTCGGAGAGTTTTTTCTCCAATGAAAGATAATAGCGATAATCTTTCAGCTCCTTGTCCCAACTCATACGTCAAAATTAGTAAATTTGCCCTAAACCATGAAATTCTTTCCGACGATGGATTATATAGCCCTGAATATTCAAACGCAAGACGAGGAGCAGTCAGAGATTCTGATGGCACTGCTTAGTGATTGGCCTTTTGACAGTTTCGATGAGCAGGAGAAGCTGTTGCATGCCTATATCAGAGAAAAAGATTACACCGACTGCCGGGTTCAGGTTGAGGCGCAGTTGAATGAGATGGCAGTGCCGTTTACCGTTGAGCGCATTGCTGATCGCAATTGGAATGAGGTGTGGGAGTCGAATTTTGAACCTATTGAGGTGGAGGGGAAGTGTTCGATTCGGGCACCTTTCCATACACCACGTCCCGATCTGCCTTATGATATTGTGATTATGCCCAAAATGGCTTTTGGAACCGGACACCACGCTACAACCCAGCTGATGGTGGAAGAGATTCTCGATCTGCCCTTGCAAGGATTGAGAGGATTGGATATGGGATGTGGAACGGCTGTGTTGGCTATTTTGGCTATGATGCGTGGAGCTGCGCACATGGATGCCATCGACATCGATGAGTGGGCTTATATCAATAGCGGGGAAAATGTCGCCACAAACGGATTTGCCGATCGAATTACAACCCAACAGGGGGACGCTTCGTTGTTGGCAGGTCGTCATTATGATTTTGTGCTGGCCAATATCAACCGTAATATCTTATTGGCGGATATGGCAGCTTATGTGGGAACGCTTGCAGCGGGCGGTAAGTTGGTGATGAGTGGGGTCTTGGAAGCCGATATCCCCTGTATTGTCGAAAAGGCCGAATCGTTGGGGATGCATTACGATGGCTATCGTCTCCTGAATGGCTGGGCCTCTGTCCGGTTTACGAAGAAGTAGCGACTATAGCCAAGCTTATATTACCTCTTTTGCGTGCCGGATATTCGATCTTGCATCGTAAGGATACAAAGATAAGATCAGCAAGGTGTCTGCAATCTGGATAATTGAGGAGAGGTTTCCCGAATGATCCAAGCAAAATGAAGAACAGCATACAACGTGAACTTCCGAAGTAGCTGATGCACTTCCTCACGTATTAAGAATCATGGCTCGCACATTGGCGCCTTTAACGTGCCTCTGCGAGCCATTTTAGGATTAAGTGGGTTGGAATTAGAATTTATGTGGTTGCAGCAATACCAATAAGACGATTAGCGGGAAGCGGTGGTAACAGCAACGGCTTTATCACCGGGTTTGTACCAGTCTCCGCGAGCCCGCATGACTTGCTCGACCACATCCCGAACACATCCCTCTCCACCTTTGAACTGTGAGACATAACGTGATGCTTCGATCACTTCGGCGGCGGCATCTGCGGGACATACCGGCATCCCGACCTGCTGCATCGGCTCGATGTCAGGAATATCATCTCCCATATAGAGTACCTCTTCCGGCGTTACTCCGACCTTTTGCATCAGATCATGCAGTGCCTCGATTTTATGCATGCAGTTCGAGTAGATGTGTTTAACCCCTAACATGTTGAGGCGTACTTCCAGGCTTTTGCCCCGTCCACCGGTAATGATGGCGATCTCGTAGCCACGACGAAGTGCATAAGAGAGCGCATAGCCATCTTTTGCATGAAATTTCCGAATAAATTCTCCTTCAGGAGTGACGGTGATTCCTCCATCGGTCATGACACCGTCCACGTCGAGTACGATCAGTCGTACTTTTGCTATATCTTCTTTGAAGTTTCCCATATGTCGTTACTAATTTTACGATATAATTCTTGCCATTGCGGGTGTTGAGCCAACAGCTCCAGGTGGCGTTGCTGTGTGGGTAGATCGCCCCGACGAGCGGGTCCGGTCTGTACTGCTGCTGCCGATGGACTCTCCATGGCTTTACGGGCTGTTTCACCAATCAGCGGTCCGATCAGTGTGGCCGGCAGGTGCGCCTCTTCGAGCAGTTGCTGGGCGATAGCGTACATGCGGTTGGTGAAGTTGCAGGCAAATACGGCGGCCAGATGCAACTGAGTCCGTTGACTCTCGGTGCTTTGATGCACATTGTCGGATAGTGCGTTGGCCAACTCCATCAGTGTTTCTATTGTGGTTTGATCCTCACCTTCGATCAGTAGTGGAATCTCCCGAAAATTGACTTTACGTCCCGCGGTGAAGGTTTGCAGAGGGTAAAAGACTCCGCGATGGTGCAACCGTTCGGGCAGGACTTGCCACGAAACGGATCCGGCCGTGTGGGCAACGATAGCCTCGTTGTTGGGAATCAGTTCGGCCACCTGGCCGATTTGTGAATCACTTACTGCAATTAAAATAATATCTGCCGACTGTAGTTCAGCTGGGTTGTTGGTATAGGAGCAGCCTGCCATTTGTGCAACGGCGTTACCTCTATCTTGATTGCGGGCATAAATGCGATCCAAGCAAAATTGCTCGCCAGTTGAGGCAACCTGGACGGGAGCCGAAGCAGATAGGGCGCATGCCAATGCCTCAGCTACATTGCCGCTTCCGATCAGACAAATCCGTTTCATGCTTGTACTTTGGGGTTATTGGTACACGCTTCGACACGCTGTGATGTTGCTGCCTCAGCTGTTGACTTGGAGCTACTACTGTTCTCTCCCTTTTTTTTTGACGCAGTTGTGACAGCGTCGGTAGCCAACTCTTTTGTTGTCTGGTGTGTGGATGAAACAGCTTTAGAACATTCAGTGGGAGACGAAGTAGCCTCTTTGGTTGCGGTGTCTGAATCATTGGGAACCGATGGGGTTGTTTGTGTGGCCGCTGCAATTGTGTCGATTATTCCCTCTTTGAGGTCCATGATGCGAACATTATAGGGAGAATTTTCAGCCATCTGATCCATATTCTTGAGGATGGTATCGATTTCGCGATATTCGCTATTCATGCCGATATCCAGCGGATCTTTCCACAGGTCTTGGTAATTTTTAGGGATGCGATCTTGTGCGGCAGGGCGTGACGTTGCAACCTGATGGATCACATCGAACACAGTTAATTTGTGGACATCTCTCGCTGGAAGGTAAAAGTTGGTTTTGTCATCTTTACCTAATGACGGTGCAATTAACTTTGCGCGTTCCAAATCGAAGGTGACATCCCGGACGATACGCACGGGCATATTCAGCTGTTGAGCCACCTGTTCTGACGAGATGCCGCCTTTGTTGTCCAGAAAATGGAAAACAATTTGTCGCATGACCAACAGTAGAGCACGTTTGCGATATTCATAGCTCATCTCGCTGGCCCGTTTCTCGTATTCGAATTTTTTGATGTTTTGGTAAGCGAAAGCCAGCTCTCCACCGAAAAGTACGATCTGCCAGCTGGCTTGCAACCAGATCAGGAAAAGCGGGAAGGCGGCAAAGCTACCGTAAATGGCATTATAACTGGTCAACGAGGATTGAATGTTGACGTATATAATCTGGAACAGCTGGAAAATAGAGCCGGCTATGATTCCGGCGGTCATGGCGCTGCGGGGCTTGACTTTGGTGTTCGGAATCACCATGTAGAGGAAGGCGAACATCACCCAAATGGTGAACAGCGAGAAGAGTCCGAAAAAGAATTCGATTGTAGGACCTGGAGTGATGTGCAGCAGTCGGTCCTGCAGTTGCAGACGGATGCTGTTGGATATGATCCACAGAATCGGTACGATTACTACGACCGCAATGTAGTCACTTACTTTGCGTGCGATGCTGCGTGATTTGCGTACTTCCCAAATGTCGTTGAATGCCTTTTCGACGTTGTTGAACACCTTGATGACCGACCAAAATAATACCAGCAAACCGACAGAAGCGATCAGTCCTCCTTTTGTTCGTTGTAGCATGGCATTGGCGAATTCGATCACCTGATCGATCACTATACGGTATTGAGGAAATTCGGAATAGAGATAAGCACTGAGTTTGGTCTCCAGTGCGAAGCCTTTGGCAATGCCGAACATCAGGGCAGCGATCGGAACGATCGACATGAGGGTGTAAAAAGTGAGAGCGGCTGATTTGATCAGGATGCTGTGCTCGGAGAAACCCTGAGCGGTGAACAGACACACTTTGAATTGTCGTACAGCCCAACGAATTTTGGACGAACGATATTCATGTTCTTTCTTGAACCAAATGTCGTAGGAGATATATTGGATGATTTTTTTGATCATTGTCGCAGGGTGTCACTCTTTGCAAAGATAACAAAATCCGTGAGGTTTGGGAAAATTGGAGAAAGTGTTTTGCTTGGTAATGTCAGCAATAATTCCTGGTGCTGAGACGAATCGATTAAAATGATAGATGATTCAGTCAGCACCTGACTTTGCATCGATTTTCTCTATTGCAAAGCCGATATGAATAGAAAAATATGACTCAATGGTTGAACTTTTGCTGTCCATTCCGGTTTGAGGGGACAGGTGTTCGTACGACCTTGAGTTAATACTTTTACGCTTAAACCATTGTGTCGTTAGCTGAGTCTTTGGATTGGGTTGTTAATGAGGTGTCATTGGTGTCTGTGGCTTTGGGTAACCGTCTGATTTTGATGTTGAGCCACGCAAACAGGATTGACATCACAGGACTCAGATAACAGAAAAAGGCGTATGGGAGGTAGGTAAAGGTGGATACCCCCAATACACTGGACTGGGTTGCGCCGCAGGTATTCCAGGGAAAGAGAACAGAGGTAACGGTGCCGGTATCTTCCAAGGTGCGGCTCAGCACTTCCGGAGCCAGTCGGTTTTTACGGTAGGCGTTGGAGAACATTTTGCCGGGAACCACAATGGCGATGTATTGATCCGAAGCGGTTGCATTGAACAGCAGACAGGTGCCGGTTGTGGTGGTGACCAGCCCGCCGGTGGAGTGTACGCGTTGGATCAGTGCCGAGGTGATTCGTTCGAGAAACTGTCCGGCCTCCATGACTCCGCCGAAAATCATGGCGGTAATGATCAGCCAGATGGTATTCATCATGCCGGCCATTCCCGAGGTGCTGAAAAGGGTATCGACAGTCGGATTCCCTGTGTTGATCGACAGTGAGCCGTACATGGCTTGGGTGATGATGCGGTAAGCACCTTTAAAGGTTAGTGTTTCCTGTCCGCTCAATTGGGTAATTACATCGGACTGAGTGATCAACGCTAAAATAGCCCCCAGAATAGCTCCCAGGAAAAGGACAGGTACAGGTTCGACACGTCGAGCAATCATCCAAATGACAATGATTGGTACGATGAAGAGCAGCGGACTGATCTGGTATGTGGAGGTAATGGTCTGTTGCACGGCATCGACGGACATATCGGTCGGTTGTACATTGATGCAGAGCGAAATGATTGTAAACAGAATGATGGTGATCAGTATAGTGGGAACTGTCGTAAACATCATATACCGGATATGGGTGAACAGATTGACTCCGGCAGTGGCAGAGGCGAGATTGGTTGTATCGCTGAGTGGTGAGACTTTATCTCCGAAGTAGGCTCCTGAGATGATGGCACCGGCGATCATGGCGTCGTTGAGACCGAGGGTTTGACCGATTCCCAATAGGGCTACACCGACGGTAGCGATGGTGGACCAGGAGCTGCCGGTAGCTATTGCAATGATTGCAGCGATGATTACGGCTGCCGGCAGAAAATAGTCGGGACGCAGGATATACAATCCGTAATGGATCATGGCGGGGATGACGCCGCTGAGCATCCAGGTGCCGGCTAAAGCTCCGATCATCATCAGGATCAGGATGGCGGGCATGGCAGCTGAAAGCGTATGGAGAATCCCTTTGAGAATATCTTGCCAGGTAACTTTATTGTAGAGTGCGATGCAGGTTGCGACACTCGAAGCGATCAACAGTGAGATTTGGTTGGCACCGGAGAGCGTGTCATCGCCTAAGGTGACCACATTAAGGCTGATCAGCCCGATCAATACCAAAATGGGAATAACGGATTGTAGAATGGTAGGTCTTTTATGGTTTGTGTGGTTGCTCATGTTGATCCAGATCTGGGTTTTGAATGAAAATTTCATCCCCAAGCATTAAGACATAGGGTTGTGTCCCGATACGGGTGAAAGCTGCATAGTGGGTCCCACCCTGACGGATACCTAATGATTTGGCGATGGTTTCTGCGTCTTGAGGAAAATCTTTTTTGAGTAGGTTACAACGGGTAATGCCGTCCTTTTTGAATTGTGATTTGAGTGTTTTAGGTTTGTATGGTGTAGCCCATTGAATCGGGTAAATACGTCCCACAAAGGATTGTGGAATATGGTCGGAGAAAAGATATCCGGTGGCAGAATTGGCCCTGCATCCGCAGTATTGGGCATATTGTTCGATCAGACGGGCCTTGTACAGCACTACATCCGGAATTAACAAGTAACGTATGGCAATGCTATCGGTTTTCTCTCGGGAGAAAAGCAGGGTGTCTTGTTGAATTGCAGATATTTGTGCGGAGTGATCTTGATTCTGTTCCGGAAATGGATTTTGTTTTGATGTCTGCTGTTCGGTCTTTTCTTGGGGTGGGCTCAGCCATTTTTCCTCTTTGTGCGAATAGCAGAGTGAGGGATGCCCTGAGGCAGTTAACCTGATCACTCCCATTGGTGCGGAGTCTGTGGCAGCATCCACAGGTGTATGAGGAGCTTCCGATCGTGTGGAGAGATTTTCAGTTGTCGAAAGGTTGTCTGTACTGGGCAAACTATCGGAGGGAACTACTGTGCTATTTTTTTGAGAGTTGCGTATTTCAATTAAAACCTCTTTGCATTCGCCACGTACCGAGATAATTTCGACCGAACACTTCTCCCCAAAAAGCCGGAATGCTTCGTCAATGTCGAAGAGCGGTGATGCTTTGATTACGACTAATGGCGAGAGTTGCAATAACGATGGCAATAATTTGGTGACATTGGGCGAACAGTCCTCCAATAGCCACACTTTTTTGCCTTGGCTGTCTCTTCGGGCGGGATCAATATAGATCAGATCGATCGGGCCGATGGATTCCGCTCTTGAGTTCAGATCGGCTACGTATTGTTCTGCTGTAGTGGTTATGATTCGAATGTTACGGGCTTGGAGCCGTTCAAAATTGATTCGAGCGATCTCGCACAGTTCTGCGCTCTGTTCAACGGTTACGACCTGAGCGAAACATTTGCTGAAATGAAAGGCATCTACTCCTAAGCCACAGGTCAGGTCGAGGCAAGTGTGGCCTGTATAGTGTTTGAGAGAGGCACTCTCTTCACTGCTTGCCTGTTCGAAGGAGAGGGGAGGTAAAATACACTGTGCTGCATAGTAGGCGGGCAGTTTGATGCGGGCTCGTTGCAGATATTTGATTTGTGTCGCCACCAATGGGCCATTCTCGCGCAAGGATAACGCTACCTTGGTCGGATCGTCGTTCAGATGTACGGCGATTTGTTCACGGACATCAGGCCGTAGCAGCGTCTTAATATCGTTGCAAGAGATCATGGTACAAATATCCGTGAATTTTTCTTAAAGACCAATTTTTCGTTTTGTTCTTCTCTTAATTTGACTACGATAGCGACAATTGCGATAACTGCATAGAGTGCGATTACCATGAATCCAGGCATGTGGACATCTCGTATGGCAGTTATCGGAGTGTGTGCAGCCCAACCGATGATACTGTTTTGCAGGGAGAGTGCGTGGTGAATAATGAAACTGCAGATTGGGTTGAGGAATCCGAATGGTATGAGCAACCAGATCAATCCTGTGCAAATAGTGATAAATGAGGTGAGGATAACGATCGGATTGATCAGCAGGGAGATGATGGGGATATTGCCGAAACTGTATGCGACCAAAGGGAGCGTTCCGATCTGTGCGGCCAGGCCGAGGAAAATACAACTTAAAATAGCATTGGGAATACGTCTCCATTTTTTGCGATAACGGAACAGTCGAGGATAGAAGAAGAGGATGGAGAGCACAGCGACAAAAGAGAGTTGAAAACTGATGTCGCTCAGATATCCCGGATGTACTGCTAACATGACAGTGGCGACACCCAATACAATGTTATAACTATTTCCTTTTTGTGTGATGTTGAATGCCAGTTGGGCACAGGACATCATCAGGGCTGCACGAATTACAGGAGCCGACAATCCGGCCATAACGGCATATCCCCACATGAAGAGTATGACTAAGATGTTTTTGATTAGATGTCCCCGACGGAAGAGGACAATCCAGCCGAACAGCAAGTTTGCAAAGAGCAGAACAAACCCCATGTGGAGTCCCGAGACGGCCAAGATGTGAGCGACGCCGGTGATGGCATACTCTTGTCGCAGGTTGGGGTCGATACCTCGACGTTCACCGGCCACGAGTGTGGCGAGCAGATTGCGATCGGTTTCGTTCAGGTTGAGGCGCATAAGTCGGGAAACGGCGTTGTGTTGAACTGTTGCCGCCCAAATCGAGGTTGAAACGTTATGTGGGGTCATTCGGGTAATCAGAGCGCCTCTGGTTACATAGCTGCGCGCGAAGTGACCTCTACTGCGCATTAACCGTCCGTAACTGCTTCCGGTGGTGTCGATCGGATTGAGGTAGCCCCGAAAGGTGATCTGTTCGCCGATTTGAACCCGATAGCTGGTATCAATGTAAAGTTGAATCTTGTCGGCAACGGGTGTCCATTTTGTAGGGTGATGCGGGTTAGGTGTTGCAAAGTTTTGCCGATACTCAGAGGTGTGAGCACTTGATGCGCTGGGGATTGTATGATTCGCATCAGAATAAAAGTTTCTGTTTGGAGTACAACCAGTTCCGGGAGATGAAGTTGGTAGGGAGTCAGAATTGCGGATAGTTTGGGGCTGGAATGTTTTGTTCGATTTTCGCGGGTAGGGACGATAGTAGCCGACATGAGCCGTTGTGCGCTGCCAGCGGCCTTGTGTGTAGGGTGTTGCGTCGATTTGGGCAATCATCAGCAACCGTTCTCCTTGTGGTATTTCGGGTTGGGCTGTGCCGATACGACTAATCAGCAGACCGGTCAGAAAAATGGAGGCAGAGACGTACCACCATCCGGCGATGCTTTTCCGCAGGAACCAGGCAGCACCATAGACGATGCTGGCAATCAATATCAGTAACCAAGTAGGCACGGTGACCCATGGCGCCAACAAGATTCCGATCGTCAGCGGGACGATAATTCTGAAAAAGGGAGATAGTGCTATTTGGTCCGACAGATGCATGGTCAGGCTCTGTTAGGCACCCCATGAGGCACGGTCAAGGTTGCGGTATCGGATTGCTTCGGCGATATGGGTAGAGCGAATGTCGGGACTTGCCTCCAAATCTGCAATGGTTCGAGCCACTTTGATGATTCGATCGTAGGCCCGGGCCGAAAGATTCAGACGTTCCATGGCGGTTTCGAGCAGTTTGACAGACTCTTGATCCAACGGACACCACTCGCGTAGTTGCCGGCTGCTCATCATCGAGTTGGTGTGAATATTGGTGCCTGCAAATCGTTTTTGCTGAATATGCCGGGCTGCAATCACCCGTTCCCGGATGGTGCTGCTCGACTCCTCCGGGCGAGTTTGCGTCAGGTCGGAGAAGGGGACAGGTGTTACCTCCACCTGTAGATCGATGCGGTCAAGCATAGGCCCTGAGATGTGATTCAGGTATTTGGCTACGCTGCCAGGTGAGCAGACACAATGTTTAGTCGGATGGTTGTAGTAGCCGCATGGGCAGGGATTCATCGATGCAATCAGCATAAAGTTTGCCGGATATTCGACGGTATATTTGGATCGAGCGATAACGATACGTTTCTCCTCCATGGGTTGCCTTAGCGATTCGAGCACCGTGCGACTGAATTCAGGCAGTTCGTCCAAAAACAGAATTCCATTGTGAGCTAACGAAATCTCGCCGGGTTGCGGATTAGTTCCTCCTCCCACCAAAGCTACTTGTGAGGTAAGGTGGTGCGGCGCACGGAACGGACGAGTCGTGATTAGTCCCTCCTGACGGCCCAATTTCCCGGCTACGGAGTGGATTTTGGTTGTTTCGAGGGCCTCTTGCAGGGTGGTGGGTGGCATGATTGAAGGCATACGGCGGGCCAGCATGGTTTTGCCTGATCCCGGAGGTCCCACCATCAGTACGTTGTGACCACCGGCAGCAGCCACTTCGAGAGCACGTTTGACAGGGGCTTGTCCTTTTACATCGCTGAAATCGTAGTCGAATGCGTATTGAGCGGCGGCAAAGGTCCGTTCTATGTCGATTTTCAGAGGTGTCAATTTGGTACTGCCCTGTAAAAAGTCGATGACCTCATTTAAGTTTTTAACGCCATAAACATCCAATCCCTGAACCACGGCTGCTTCATGCGCATTAGCTTCAGGAAGGATAAGGCCTGCAAAACCCTCTTTTTGAGCTTGAATGGCAATGGGAAGTGCTCCTTTGATTGGAAGGATGGCCCCGTTGAGGGAGAGCTCCCCGAGCAACATGTAACGGGATAAATTGGGGGCAATGATTTGACCCGATGCGGCCAAAATGGCGATAGCGATGGGGAGGTCGTAGGCGGAACCCTCTTTGCGCAGGTCTGCCGGTGAGAGGTTTACGGTCACCTTTTTACCGCTCATACGGTATTCACAGTTGTCGAAAGCCGAGCGGATACGCTCCTGACTTTCCCGTACGGCATTATCGGGCAGGCCAACGAGGTACATGCCTACACCGGCTGTAATGTTGACTTCTACCGCAACAGTAATAGCTTCGATGCCGGAGATGGCACTGCAATAACTTTTGACAAACATTTGGGTTAGTGTTATGGTGTTTTACGGAATGACATCAATCTATCTATGCCGCTCCGGATATGATGTCTTGAGTGTCCTACCTTGTTGGTAAGACAGACAAGATATAGGTTGTTTGCGTGCCGTGCATTTCAAGTTCACCAATCAAGAGTGAGTTGTTTTGGACGCAATATAGCAGAAACAACCCAAAGAACCGATTCGTTTCCTCGATCCATTGGGGAATTTTCCAGTGGACTCCTACTAAGATACTACAAAAAATGGAGAATTTGTGAACCAATCAGCATAGATGTGGCTGAGGTCTGCAATATTTCAGCATTGAATAGCTCGTCCCTGTTATTCACTGTTTCGTCGAGACTCTGAACAACGCAACGACATGTTACTTTCGCCGTAGATATAATAAATGTTTTGGGGTCCCTACACGTCATGTGGAGACCCCAAGTTGAAAATGGATGTGTGAAATTGATCGCGTGTGAAAAATGCAACTGAAGCTCGCCTCAGTGTGCGGTTAGTGGAACTTCAACGGAAAAGTACGCACGGAATAATTTAGAACGGTGATCCTTCATCATTGCCGTTGTTGCCAAAACCGTTCTGGCCGGAGCCGAATGTACCTCCCAGCGAAGAGGGAATATCTTGGAAAGACCCGCCGAAATTTCCACCAAAAGAGCCCGAAGGTACCCCCAATGCTCCGTATCCGCCCGGATCATTGAAATCCTGTGCGGCGCCAAGGGAAGAGGTGAATTCGGTATTCATGCTGCTGTCAATACCGGTGTAACCCGGATCGTCATCAAAATCCATAAAGCGAGCCTGTTCTTTGCGGAATCGCAGTTTAATTGTGTCAACGGCTCCGTTACGGTGTTTTGCTACAATGACTTCGGCCATGCCTTCTGTCGGGGTGCCATCCTCATCTACGGTAAGTCCATAATATTCGGGACGGTGGATAAAGGCAACTAGGTCGGCATCTTGCTCGATGGCTCCCGATTCACGCAGGTCAGAAAGTTGAGGCCGTTTGTTGCCGCCTCGCGATTCGACCGATCGGTTCAACTGTGACAGGGCAATAATCGGAACATTCAACTCTTTGGCTATGGCTTTTAATGAGCGGGAGATCATGGCGACCTCTTGTTCACGGTTGCTGTTGCGATTGTCTGTGTTGGCGGTCATCAACTGCAGGTAGTCGATGATGATCAGTTGAATGTCGTATTGGGTCTTGAGTCGGCGTACTTTGGATCTGAATTCGAAAACCGACAGAGCCGGAGTGTCATCAATAAACAGAGGTGCTGTTGAAAGCGGTTTGATGGCGGTCTCCATGTGTTTCCATTGTTCGGGTGTGAGATCGCCATTGCGGACGCTGCGAGAATCGAGTTCAGATTCGGCAACGATCAAACGCATCATCAACTGTTCGGCGCTCATTTCAAGTGAGAAAAATGCCACTCCCTTTTGAAAATCTACCGCCACATTGCGGGCCAGTGAGAGCACGAAAGCAGTTTTACCCATAGACGGGCGGGCAGCAATGATGATCAGGTCGGAAGGTTGCCATCCCAAAGTCAGACGATCGAGGTGTGTGAATCCTGAAGGGACACCGCTGAAACCTCCTTCTCGTTTTGAGGCCTCTTCGATCATCTGTAAGGTCTTGTTTAAGATGTCACGTGATTTTTGGACGTCTCGTTTGACGTGCCCTTCGGCCACTTTGAAGATTTCACCTTCGGCAAAATCGATCAGGTCGGTTACATCCGAAGCCTCGTCGTAAGAGCGTTTTTGAATTTCGGTGGTCGCGCGAATCAGTTCACGTTGCACATATTTTTGAGCGATGATCTTCGCGTGAAATTCGACGTGAGCGGCCGATCCCACCTTTTGGGTTAGTTGGGCCAAATAAGAGGCTCCCCCTACAGCGGTCAACTTTTTGATCTGCTTCAGCTTTTCGGTGACCGTGTACAGGTCGATGGGTTTCAACTCCATCGACAAATCGAGAATCGCTTTATAGATGATTTGGTGCGTCTCTTTGTAGAATGCTTCTGGTGTGAGCAGTCCCTGCACCTCGATGACGGCATCCTTTTCGAGCATAAGCGCACCGAGAACGGCCTCTTCGAGTTCAACGGCCTGAGGCGGGACGATGCTGGCTGGATCGGTCATTAGATCGGCTGCTGCTTGAGCATTTTTTTCTTTGGGAGAGTATTGTTTGGCCATAGTTGTCTTGTGAATCGGACTGTAAAAATAGTAAATTCGTCGGAAAGTCTCCGGAGAAAATGCGTGAGGTGATTAACGTTTTTTCCAACCAAAGAAATAGCTCTTTTGACGTCGTTTATCCTCTTGACTGCGGGCTACATACACTTTCTCTCCCGTATATGGGTTAAAACCTGTATAAAACATCACCGACGAGAGGGTGAGCGGTGTCGGCGTCAGATCTTGTACCTGCTCAAGCCGGAAATGGAGCCGACGGGTTTCGACAGCCAAATGGCGCATGTCTGCTTCTGTACAGCCCGGATGGCTGGAGATAAAGTAGGGAATCAGCTGGTAGTTCAGCCCCTCTTGTTGGCAGATGCGGTTAAACCGTTCGTTCAAGGAGCGGAACAGTTCGAACGAGGGTTTGCGCATTAATTTGAGTACATGCTCTTCGGTGTGTTCAGGAGCCACCTTGAGCCGTCCGGAGACATGGTTGCGGATCACTTCCCGTAGATAGGCGTCACCGTCTTGTTCAAACAGATCGTATCGAATGCCACTGCCGATAAATGCCTTTTTGATCCCTTTGATTGCGGTTGCTTTTCGGTACAGATCGATCAGAGGTCGATGGTTGTTATCGAGGTTTCGGCAAGGAGCAGGAAAGATACATGAGGGTCTGATACATTTGGCGCAGAGTGCTTTGTTGCGTCCTCCCATCCGGTACATGTTGGCTGAGGGGCCTCCTAAATCCGATAGATAGCCTTTGAATCCCGGCATAGCGGTTATTTGGCGAATCTCGTTGAGGATGGAGGTTTCACTGCGGCTCGATATGAATTTGCCCTGATGAGCCGAAATGGTACAGAAACTGCAACCTCCGAAACAACCTCGATGCAGATTGACCGAAAATTTGATCATTTCATAAGCTGGGATATCTCCTTTCCCGTTGTATCGAGGGTGAGGCAAACGCGTGTATGGCAGATCGAAGCTGTGATCCAGTTCTTTTTCGGAGATGGAGGGGTAGGGTGGGTTGACTACGACATATTGGTCCCCGATAGGCTCAACTAACGTTGCTGCCTGCATCCGATTTGATTCGGTCTCAATGTGGACAAAATTCTCTCCGAAGGCCTTTTTGCTTTGCTGACACTGTTCGAAACTGTGCAGCATGATGGTGTTTTCGGGTAGTGAACCGATTTTATTTGCGGGTGCGACATACGCGACCTGCGGTACTTTTCGAAGCAGATTCAGATTATATCCTCCTCGCATGGTTCGGGCTATTTCGGGCAGAACTTTGTCTCCCATGCCATAGGCCAACAGATCTGCTCCGCTTTCGATCAGAATGGAGGGTTTTAGGGTGTCACTCCAATAGTCATAATGGGTCAATCGGCGCAGTGAAGCTTCGATACCGCCAATAATGACCGGTGTGTCGGGGTAGAGTTGTTTGAGAATGCGGGTGTACACGGTAACCGCATAATCGGGCCGAAATCCCGCCTTGCCTCCTGGTGTATAGGCGTCGTCACTGCGCAGTCGTTTGTTGGCTGTATAGTGGTTGACCATTGAGTCCATGGCTCCTCCGGTTACCCCAAAGAAGAGTCTTGGTCGGCCCAGTTTGCGAAAATCACGCAGATCGTCTTTCCAGTTGGGTTGAGGAACGATGGCCACACGTAAGCCTTCTGCTTCTAATAACCGGCCGATTACGGCCGCACCGAATGAGGGATGATCTACATAAGCATCACCAGAAAAGATAATGACATCCAGTTCACTCCAATTGCGTGCCCGCACCTCTTTGATAGAGGTGGGCAACCAATCGGTTAGTTTGTGTGTCGGGGCAGCTGTATGTTGCTGCTTGTGACGATCTGTTTCGTGTGAGTTCACAAGTGTAAATTTGTGTGTAAATGTAGCGAGATTCCCTGGGATTGTCAAATCGTTTGATTGGATTTGTTCGGTCTATAATTGCTAAATTAATAGTTTATGTATATCTATGTAAATCATTTATATTAAATATTATATATTCTTATTGATATGTGTTATTTCTGATTGATCAGGAAATAGAATAAAACGACAGAATCTTGTTTTTGGGAGGACATTCGGATCGCCGTTACCAATTTGTGACAGGTGATTTATTATATAAATATTTGACAATTTGGGAACTATAGCTTTCGTTGTGGGTCTGTTTCAGTCTGTGACCTTCATTGAAATACAGATCAATTTAAACAGGATCTTGTAGAAAGATATTTAATACAAATATTATATATAAGATATTAATTTTACGATTTTTAACAGTTATTTTATAAAGTGTTTATTTAGGTAATTGATTGGGCCGATGAATAGCTCTTGCAATCATAGTCAGTGCAATTAAAAAGTTGTGATTGGTGTTTTACCAATTAAGATTTATGACCATGAATTCACTTATTGGAGTGACATGCTATTTCTCGAAATGTTTAAAAAATATTGTGAAATGCTTTGATGACAAGAGCGCGTCAAAAGACGATAAAGATCGTATTGGTAATAAATGTTTTGTGAAAAGAAAGGATGTATAGAGAGTACGTGCATGAAATGCTATGTCGGGGAGTAGAGCTTCTATATTGAGGCAAATTAAAAATGATGTTAATTTTGGAGAAATGAAAAATAGCGGTACATTTGCCGCTGTAATTGGTTTCACAACACGATTTATTGTTTGTGAATGAAAAGGGAATCGAGTGCAAGTCTCGAACAGTCCCGCTGCTGTGAACTCATTAATTATTTCCTGAATATCTGTTGCCACTGACAGCTCTGCTGTTGGGAAGGCCTCGGGAATGAGAGTAAGTCAGAAGACCTGCCAGTTATTGATAACCGAATGCGAGGACAGGATGGTTATGGTGTCAGATTTTGAGGAAGACACCTTTCCGTGCTATTCTATACATTTCAAATCAGATGTGGAAAGCCTGTTGTCGCCAAGGTGGTGAAAGAACTTACGGACAAAACCTTTCCATATCATGAAAAAAAAATCAATCTTTTCTTTGGTAAATTATGCTATGCCTTTGATGGCTTTAGCGTTTGCTTGTGCTTCTTGTGGTGAAAAAGGGTCAGGACCAGGTCCAGATCCGGATCCAGGAGAAGGTGGTGATGGCGATGTCGAGCTCCCTTCGACACCTTCTTACAATTTTCAAGGTGAAGCCTACATTACCAAAGTGTTAGATTTCATGCCGGCTCCCGGACAATTTACCAACACGTTGCCTGCATACGCAGAGGGAGATGACCAGGAGGCGATGAACCAGAAAGTACTCAATGCAATCGGTAATAATAAACGAGGCATGATTTCATTGGGTGGTTTCGGAGGTTACGTTATTGTAGGATTTGACCACACGATTGAGAATAAGGCAGGCTTGCGTGATTTCCGTGTTTTAGGTAATGCTTACAAGAACAGTTCTGAGCCTGGGGTTATCATGGTAGCTCTTGATCGCAATCAGAATGGCCAGCCTGATGATGATGAGTGGTATGAAATCGCTGGAAGCGCACATCAGAAGGCATTCCAGGAGAGTTGGTATGCAGCTGCTCGCGAAAACGGAAATGACGTTGATATTCACCGCAATTACGAGATTACCTATTTCCGTCCGTCACAAGAACCTACCACTCAGGAGGAGAAAGAGACCTATATTCGATGGGAAGATAATTTGGGACAGGCTGGTTATCTGCCGAAAAATGCCTACCATTCGCAACCCTATTTCCCTCAATGGTTTGAAGGGGATCGTATGACCATCAAAGGTACTTGCTTACCTCAGAATTCAATTCCCAATGGGGCAATTTTTGAACTTCAGGCGTTTACTTACGGTTATGCTGACAATGTTGCCAATACGGATGTAGAAGCATCGATTGACATCGATTGGGCTGTTGATGCTTCAGGCGAAAAGGTGTCATTGCCAGGTATCGATTTTGTCAAAATCTACACCGCAGTAAATCAAGTTAACGGTTGGATTGGCGAATGCTCAAGTGAAATCACCGGAGTTGAAGATCTTCATATGTTGAAAGAGAAGATTCCTACTCGGTAAGATATGTGATTGTGACAATATATATATATGATAAAAAAGGCTACTTGATTAAGTAGCCTTTTTTTATTGTAGCGAAGAGGGAAACGGGGTTATGAATATAGATGTAAAAATGCTATTTAGTTAGTCGAGATTTATCGGACGGATGGTTATTCTTCCTTTAATGCTTCAGACACCTCGGTTTCGGCTTTGCGAAGTTTTTCCCGGCACAGTTTGATTAATTCAGAAGCTCGTTTGACTTGAGCGCCTAACTCATCGACATTCATTTGTGCATCATTAAACTTCTCCAGAATCTCTTCGATCTCTTCGATAGCTTGGGTATAGGTCGGTTGTTTCTTGTCCATATGTAATTAATTTGATTTTTGCTGTTTCTTGTAGGTTGATCGGCGATTGGGGTGCAGCTGACGAACTTCGACATCAGCTGATCCATCGTGCCAAACCACATGGATTTCATCCCCTGGATGGATATCGTGTATGGAGGTCAGATTGCGATTTCCAGAACGTACCAAAGCGTAACCCAATTCCAACATTCGTTTGGGATCACGTGTGAGGATTCGATCATTGAGCAGATCCAATTGTTGCCGGCGGTTGGATAGTATAGTTCGGCTGCGATCGGTTAAGGTTTCTCGATAGGTGTTTAAATTTCGCTCGGCTGTCTGTAAAGCATAATGGACAGCATGCGATAATTGAGTTTGCAGATTGTCCAAATTTCCTAAACCGCGATAGACAGCCTGGCCTGTCAATCGGACCAGATCGTTGTGCAGCCGTTCTAATTGTAGTTGCTGCTGATGCATGCGTTCTGTCAGGCCCAACTTCAATGTCATGCCGATTTGCTGCAATCGTTGATGTTCTTCATCAAGTAATGTTAAGACGTGACTGGATAACTCTTCGAGACGTTCTTGCAGCCAATCGTCCAATGCTGCGCAACGATCTTTCAGATAGACAGCTACTGCGGTTGGAGTTTTGACTGAGACCGCAGCGACCAGGTCTGCAACGCTCTGATCTTTGTCGTGCCCGATGCCTGCAATGACGGGCAGTGGAAATTGAGCCAAGTGGCAGCAAAGCCGATAACTGTCAAAGCAGCCTAAATCACTTTGTGAACCACCACCTCGAATGAGTACCATTGCATCAAAGTCATCGATACGATCGGCGACTGCCCCTAATGCGGCGATAATCGAGTCTTCAGCTCCTGCGCCTTGCATAAAGGCGTCAAACAGTTCGACATCGAAACGATAGATACCATTTGCCAACTCTTTGCAAAAGTCTTGGTATCCGGCAGCATTGCGAGATGAGACAACTGCGATTCTTTGCATTACAGCTGGTAACTCTAACTCGCGGTTCATGTCATAGACTCCATCCTCTTGCAGTCGGGCTATTGTCTCTTGGCGTTGCCGCTCCATGTCCCCCAAGGTGTATGCCGGATCGATATCCGTAATCTGCAACGATAGACCATAGAGTTCATGGTAAGTGACCACTACTTTGATCAGAACCTGTAAGCCTGCGGAGAGCGTCTGTCCGGTCATTTGCCGGAAATAGGGTTCAAGCATGGCATAGGTGCTGCGCCAGATTATGCCTGTGGCTTTGGCCTTGGGTACATGGTTCGCTCCTCCTTTTTCGACCAATTCCAGGTAGCAATGTCCTGAATAGTTGACTTTCAATTCACTGATCTCGGCTGTAACCCAATACGGCAATGGGTGGGTTTGGTCGATACCTGCCTTGATCAGCATTTGCAAATTGCTGAGCGATATGGGATCGGAATTGGGCATATCAATTATTTACGCGAAATACCTTTTGCATTCCTTTTATCTTTATCAGTTTGTACACGACAGTCTCCACGACTTGAGTACTGGTCACCTCGATATTGATCAAACCGGATAGAATGCCGCCAGCCGAATTGAGGCTCATTGAACGGATGTTGATTTTCAGGTCACTGTTGATCACCTCGGTGATTTTGTTGACCAAACCTGGGACATCGTCAGCCTGGATCCGAACCGTTGCCCGGAATGAACCGTGAGCAGCCTCTTTTTGCCAACGGGCTGGCAATACACGGTACGGATAGCGCTCTTTCAGACGCATGGCATTGGGACAGTCGTGTCGGTGAATCGTTATGCCGTTGTTGATCGTAGTGAAGGCAAAAATATCATCGCCATAGATCGGGTTGCAACATTTGGCCAATTTGTATTCAATGTTGCTCAATGATTCATCGATGACCAGTGCGTCATCCACACTCGAGGTGGATTTAGCGGCGACTGTTTTAATTTGCCGCACCTCATCGACCGTCTCATTATCGAGCAGGCGAGTCAATACATCTTTGATGTCACCAATGACGATTTTTTGCTGGGCAATTTGGCCGTATAGTTCAGTGCCTGTCTTGAATTTATAGTATTTACAGAGCATGGTCACCGCATCATCCATGGCGACGGGCAGCTTCCAGTTTTTCAATTTTCGCTCCAACTCTTCACGTCCTAAGCTGGCTGCTTTAGCCTGCTCTTCCCGCAAGTAGGCCTTGATTTTGTTTCTTGCCTTGCTTGTGGTTACAATGTTGAGCCAATCGGCTTTGGGCTTTTGAGTTTTAGAGGTGAGAATTTCAACAATATCTCCGTTTTTAAGCTGTTCTTTGAAAGAGACATTGCGGTGGTTGACCTTTCCTCCTACACAAGAGGCACCCAAATTGGAGTGGATATCAAAAGCAAAGTCCAGAACCGTCGCCCCTTCATTCAATTTGCGCAGATCGCCATTGGGGGTGAAAACAAAGATTTCACCTGACGACAGTTTGATGTTGAACTTATCTGCGCGGGTTTGATTTTCGGTTGCTTCGATTAATTCCCGAATGCGGCTGAACCACTCTTCGGTCCCCATACCGTCGTTTTTGATTCCTTTATAACGCCAATGGGCGGCCACTCCACGTTCAGCAATTTCATCCATGCGTTCCGTGCGGATCTGAATCTCGACCCAACGTCCTTCAGGTGTTACGACGGTTGTATGCAAAGATTCGTATCCATTAGATTTGGGAATTGAGATCCAATCGCGCATACGATCCGGGTTGGGCGTATAGAAATCGGTTACTATCGAATAGATGGCCCAGCAGCAAGCCTTTTCCTGTTCGCGAGGGCAGTCCAAAATGATGCGAATAGCAAACAGATCGTACACTTCGTCAAAGCCGATGTGTACACGTTTCATTTTGCGCCAAATTGAATAGATTGATTTTGTGCGGCTTTTGAGGTGATATTTGAAGTTTTGCTGCTTCATTTTCTCCTCGATCGGCTTGACGAACTCTTTAATGAACGCCTCACGTTCAGCTGCCGTATCTTCCAGACGGCGCAGGATATAATTGTAATCTTCAGGTTCGAGATACTTTAGGGAGATGTCTTCGAGCTCCGATTTTACATTATAGAGTCCGAGTTTATGGGCGATTTGTGCATAGAGGTTCAAACTCTCCCAGGATTTTTTCAACCGTTTTTCTTCCGGGAACATATCGAGTTTACGCATCACCTCCAGCCGGTCTGCCAATTTAATTAAAATCACACGTGGATCTGACGCATAGGAGACGATCAGTTCACGGAAATTATCCACTTGGTCTTCGGCAGCTTTGGTGTCCACGTCGGAAATATTGCACAACCCTTTCAGTATGCCGATACACTGTTCACCATAGTGTCTTCCGATGGAATTCAAATTGGCTAAACCTAAACGGACGACATCATGCAGTAGGGTAGAGATGACGGAATTGCGTCCCAGTCCGATTTCGCGGATGACGATTGTAGCGGTATCGACGGAGTGCATCACTAAGGGAGTACCGTCATAGCGTGTCATGCCATCGAGTTTTTCGATAGCGACGCGCAGAGCTGCTTTGACCAAATGATGACTGGCTTCACTGAAATACTCTTCTGACAGTTTCAGGAATGGGTCAACGTATGCAGGTAAAGATTGATTGTCCAACATCTCGGTTTCCATAATTTCCGGGAGATTTAGATTTTGCTGAAAGATACTAAATAAATTTAAGAATATGGAGTGCTATGCTGAAATTCTGGCGGTCGATTTAGCCGAATCTTAGGTTTAAAAGATGTAAATCAAGAGACATCACGGCCAATGATTTTTTTATATCAAACAAGATCTGTAAACTCTGTTATGTCTCCAGGATGAGGCTCAATAGGATGAACAAAATGAGGAAAGACTAGTGTGTTTTAGTTGACAGGTATCTAGAGATTGAATCGTCTATTGTAATCGGTCTCAATGTGTGTGCCATACGGATTAATCTTGTCATTGGATTGTACTCCTTGTTATATAAAGATCTAAAAAGGTTTTTCGTATTTATTGCAAACAAAAAAAGAACCCGGAAGCGTTTATTTGCTTCCGGGTTGCATAAAAGCAGGTGTGTATGTACTACTTATGATAGAATTTGCGGGGTTTGATCATATTTTCCGGAGAGAGTACGTTATCCAACTCCTCCTGGCTCATCAGTTTTTTCTCCAAAACCAGTTCGTAGATACCTTTACCGGTCTTGAGAGCAGTTTTAGCCAGTTCAGTCGATGTTTCGTAACCCAAATATGGATTCAATGCCGTAACCAATCCGATGCTGTTGTAAACCAGTTTGCGGCACACCTCTTCATTGGCAGTGATGCCTGCCACGCAACGATCACGCAATGTGTTCATGCCATTGCTCAACAGATCAATGCTTTCAAACAGGCTGTGAACAATAATTGGTTCCATCACGTTCAGCTCCAATTGACCTGCCTCAGCCGCCAAGGTAACGGTCAAGTCATTGCCAATAACCTTGAATGCTACTTGGTTAACTACTTCAGGGATTACGGGGTTTACTTTACCGGGCATAATGGAAGATCCGGGCTGCATCGGAGGAAGATTAATCTCGTTGAGACCGGTACGTGGTCCGGATGAGAGCAGGCGCAAGTCGTTGCAGATCTTCGAAAGTTTAACCGCCAATCGTTTCAGAGCCGAAGAGTTCATGATGAATGCTCCGGTATCGTTGGTTGCCTCGATCATGTTGGTTGCGGCAACGACCGGCAGACCGGTAATCTGACGCAAATACTTAATGCATAATGGTGAATAATCGGGATCTGCATTAATACCTGTGCCGATAGCCGTAGCACCCATGTTCACTTCGAGGAAGAGTTTGTAGTTTTGTTCCAGACGCTCAACCTCTTCAGTTAAATTGGCTGCATAGGCTTCAAATTCTTGTCCGAGGGTCATGGGAACTGCATCTTGCAATTGGGTACGTCCCATTTTGATGATGTGAGCGAACTCTGCACCTTTGGTGTGGAATGCCTCTACGAGCCATTTCAACGACGATTCCAGTTTCGAGATGCTGTTGATCAAAGCGATCTTTACAGCAGTAGGGTAGGCGTCGTTGGTGGATTGTGACATGTTGACATCATTATTCGGGTGACAATATTTGTATTCACCACGCTGATGTCCCAGTATCTCAAGAGCACGATTGGCAATTACCTCATTGGCATTCATGTTGGTTGAGGTACCGGCGCCGCCTTGAACCATATCTACAACGAAATGGTCATCGAGTTTACCAGCGCGCACCTCTTGGCAAGCCTCAATAATTGCCTGTGCAACCTGACCGTCGATTAATCCCAAATCGCGATTGGCCATTGCCGCAGCCTCTTTGACCATAGCCAATGCTTTGATCAACTCGGGGAAAAAGTAGAGTCGCACACGACTAATGTTGAAGTTTTCAATGGCACGCATGGTCTGCACGCCGAAATAAAACTCCACGGGGATCTCTTTATTTCCCAAAAGATCATGTTCCGTACGGGTTTTGCCTGATAGTTGGCTTCGTGTAATATCCATGTTATAGAGTTTGATAAGTTAGTCCAATAAAAAAACTACGCGAAATTAATCAATTTCGCGTAGTTTCGTAATAAATTTCAACAAAATATCGAGTGGATTTTTTGCCCTGTCTTGAATCAATTAGTCGATAGTGCTGAAATGTTTTTTGCGTTCAGTTTGAGCTGTTTAGAGATATTGATCCAGCAGGTCGGCCATTTGAGAGGCCAGTTCAGCTGCTTTTTCACCGGCAGCTTCAGCAAACCGTTCTCCGTTGTCGGCATAAATGATGCCTCGAGAAGAGTTTACCAACAGGCCGCAACGACGATTCATGCCGAATTTGGCCACTTCTTCGAGACTTCCTCCCTGAGCACCGACTCCCGGTACTAACAGGAAATGATCGGGGATCAATTCACGGATGCCTTTCAACATTTTTGCTTTGGTGGCGCCGACGACATACATCAAATTATCGGTTGTTCCCCATTCTTTAGAGGCGTCAATCACCTTTTCGTAGAGGTAACCTCCATCCTCCAATGGCAACATTTCAAAATCGGCTGCACTCGGATTGGACGATAGGGCAACAATAACCGCCCATTTCCCATCGAATTGCAGGAATGGATCGACGGTATCCCGTCCCATGTAGGGTGACAGGGTTACTGCATCGAACTGATATTCTGAAAAGAATGCGCGAGCATACATTTTCGAAGTATTACCGATATCGCCACGTTTGGCATCTGCGATTACAAACAGATCGGGATATTTCTCACGGATATACTCCAATGTGCGGCGCAAACTAATCATTCCTTTTTCGCCACAATCTTCATAGAAGGCCAGATTGGGTTTATAGCAGACGGCGTACTGAGCAGTTGCATCGACAATTGCTTTGTTGAAGGCAAAGAGAGGATCCTCTTCGGCCAACAAATGGCGCGGTATCTTGTTCATGTCACTATCGAGTCCTACGCAAAGGAAACTGCGTTTAGCCTTAATCTGTTCAAAAAGCTGATCAGCATTCATATCGATAAGATTTATTATTTCGTACTTAGATCTTTGAATCAATCAAAGAAGTTTAAAACGTGTCTTAACCTGACGAAAGAAGCGGCGGTATTTGCGGATTGTGATTGCTCGGTTTCAGTATTCCTTCACTGGTCGTACTCTTTTCTGAGCAATGGATCGTTGAGGTCAGCTCTGGCGTATTGCCGAAAGAGAGCCACTTTCACAATCAACAAAACTGAATACGTGCCGGATGTTATGCTTGGCAACCCATTAATTCTCTTCGCTGGCACGGAGGCGTTCGGCATTTTCTGCTACTTGCAGTTTGTCGATGATCTCCTGAATATCACCGTCCATAACGGCCGCCAAATTGTACAGGGTCAGATTGATTCGGTGATCGGTTACACGTCCCTGAGGATAGTTGTAGGTGCGGATTTTCGCACTGCGGTCACCGGTTGAAACCATGGTCTTACGTTTCGAGGCAATCTCATCCAAATATTTCTGATACTCCAGGTTGTAAATACGAGTACGCAACTCTTCGAATGCTTTGTCGAAGTTTTTGAGCTGAGATTTCTGATCCTGGCACTGTACCACAATACCGGTCGGAATGTGGGTCAGACGAATTGCCGAATAGGTTGTATTGACAGACTGACCACCCGGACCTGACGCACAGAAGATATCTTTACGGATATCGTTCATATTGATTTCGAGGTCGAACTCTTCAGCCTCGGGCAGTACGGCAACCGACGCAGCCGAGGTGTGCACACGGCCCTGGGTTTCGGTTTGAGGTACACGTTGTACACGGTGTACACCCGACTCATATTTAAGTACACCATAGACATGATCGCCCGTTACCTTCATGACAATCTCCTTGAAACCACCCGAGCTGCCTTCGCTAGCGCTGTTGATCTCATATTTCCATCCTTTTTTCTCGATGAACTTGGTGTACATGCGGAACAGGTCACCCGCAAAAATGGCAGCTTCATCACCACCCGTACCTCCACGGATTTCGACGATTGCATTTTTGCTGTCTTGTGGATCTGCAGGAATCAACAACAGTTTGATCTGCTCCTCCATCTGTGCCAAAGCAGGCTCCAGTTCGGCAACCTCCATGCGGGCCATTTCACGCAACTCCTCATCTTTCTCGTGCGCCAAAATCTCTTTGGCCTCCTCGAGGTTGTTCAATGCCGTACGATATTTATCGCTTGTCTCAACAATTGGTTGCAGCTCTTTGTACTCTTTATTCAGCGCAACGAATTTTTTGACATCGGCAATCACTTCGGGGTCAGTCATCTGCTGCCCAATCTCTTCATATTTGATTTTCAGGCCATCAAGGCGCGTAAGGATCGAATTGTCCGCCATAAGGTATACAACTGTTTTTGAATGGACAAAGATAGACATTTTTTTGTTTTTTCGTATCTTGCGCCTCCGATGCAGAGCCTTATGAAAAATACCTTTCTGAAAATAGCTGGATACCTTTCTGTGGCCTTGGGTTTTGCTGGAATATTCCTTCCGCTGCTGCCTACCACTCCGTTTCTGCTGTTGGCATTATGGTGTTTTGCAAGAAGCTCCACACGGATGGAAAGTTGGTTGCTCAATAATCGACTTTTTGGCCAGTATCTCAAAGATTATGAACGAGGATGCGGTATTCCACGATTTGTCAAGGCATCGACCTTGATCTATTTGTGGAGCACCATTCTCTTTAGCATGATCATTTTCACCGAAGCGTGGTGGATTAAAATTTTGCTGTTGGTCATTGCCTTTGGGGTGTCGATTCATGTTCTGAGCATGAAGACCAAACAACATTTTGGTACGCGCACGTTGGTCTTAATTCCGACCGAACTGGAGGCCAAACCATTTATCGCATCGCAGCCCGAAGGGGTAATCGTTGAAACGGTCGGCGTTGGCAGCTATCGCTGCGCCTATAATACTTACCGACTGATGCTTCACTACCGTCCTCAACGGGTCATTTTGGCTGGATTGGCCGGAGTGTATCCCGGCAGGAAGATGCCGGTTGGTGAGAGTGTATTGGTCAAAACCGAACGTAGTGCAGACATTGGGACCTTTCGGGAGGAGACCTTTCATGCGAAATTTGGGGAACAGACGGATTGTCCATTTATTGCTGATTCGACCCGTTTTCAGCAGATAGTCAGCAATACGGTCAACGCAGCTGCCTCACCTTATGTCGATGCAGAGGGAGCAGATATAGAGAACATGGAAGGTAGTGCTTTCTTTCATGTTTGCTTGCAAAACGGCACTCCGTTTTGGGAGCTTCGCACGATTTCGAATCAGGTCGGAGAACCTTTTGAGCAATGGAATCTGCATGCAGCTACCCAAACTTTGGCACGTGACTTAAATCGCTTGATTCATGAACTTGAAGCTTAATATATCCACTTGTCCGAATGATACCTTCATGTTTGATGCCATGCTTCACGGTCGCATCGACACCGAAGGGTTGACCTTCGATCTGAATTTAGCCGACATCGAGCAACTCAATCAGGCTGTATTGGAGGATGGCCCTGACATCTCAAAATTGAGCTATGCAGTTGTGCCGCAAATCTGCGACCACTATAAAGTTCTCAACAGTGGCAGTGCCTTGGGACGAGGCAATGGCCCTTTGTTGGTCAGCCGACACAAAATTTATCCCGATGAGCTGTACGATGCGCAGATAGCTATCCCAGGCGTGCATACCACAGCCAACCTGTTGATGAGTCGTATCTATCCTGCTGCTCAAAACAAAAGAGCCTATCTCTTTTCGGATATTGCCGATGCGGTGATGAGCGGCGAATGTGATGCTGGTGTATTGATTCACGAAGGACGATTCGTCTATCGCAAAATCGGTTTGCAACTGATTGCCGACCTGGGTGTCGAGTGGGAAAAACTGACCCAGTTACCATTACCTCTTGGTGCCATTGTCGTTTCACGGAACCTCGATTCGGCCACACAACAAAAAGTAGATCGGGTATTGCGCCGCAGCGTCGCGTATGCCATGGCTCATCCGGCTGCTTCGGCCGATTTTGTCCACCAGTATGCGCAGGAGTTGGATGAAGAGGTAACTCGCAGCCATATCGAGCTGTTTGTCAATAATTATTCGATCGATTTGGGTGCTGAGGGTCGCAAAGCGGTCACTCAACTGCTCGATATTGACAAAGAGAAAGAGGAGGAGTTGTTCGTATGATGCAGGAGATTCTATCTCGGCTGGAGTCCGAAAACAACCTCCGTATCCTGCCTGATCTCAATCCACAGGGCCTCTACCTCGAACATGACGGCAAGCGTTATCTCAACCTCTCGTCAAACGACTATCTCGGCATTTCGTGTCGGAGCTTGCACCGCGATTTCATGCGCGAAGTTTGTAACAGCGACGAGTTTTTGCTCAGCAACCCCTCTTCACGCTTGATTACCGGCAATAGTCCTGATTACACTCGCTTGGAACAGACCCTCTCCAACCTATACGGAGGGAAAGCCGCTTTAGTGTTAGGCTGCGGCTACATGGTTAATTCCGGTATCTTGCCTGCCATCACCGACAAGGGAGATTTGATTCTGGCAGACAAACTGATCCACGCCAGTCTGATCGACGGGCTGCGGCTCTGTCAGGCCGAATGGCAGCGGTTCAACCACAACGACATGGATCATCTCGAACGATTGTTGAAGCGGTATCGGGCTAACTACCGTCAGGTTTGGGTAGTTACCGAATCCATTTTCAGTATGGATGGAGATCGGGCGCCGCTTCGTCAGTTGCAACAACTCAAAGAGCAATACGATCTGAAACTCTATCTGGATGAGGCACACGCTTTCGGGGTATGTGGACCGGACGGACGGGGTTTGGCAGCCGAAGAGGGTGTCGATTGCGACATCATGATCGCCACTTTGGGTAAGGCGATTGCTTCACAGGGGGCATTTGTGGTGACTGATTCACTGACTCGGGACTTTTTGGTCAACCGCTTGCGCACCTTGATCTTCTCTACCGCACTTCCTCCCATCTCATTAAGATGGTCTGAATATATCATCAACCGCTTGCCTCAGATGGAAGATTGGCGTCAACACCTCCGGAATCTGTCCCAACAGTTGACCGGCAACACCTCCTCGACCCACATCATTCCGATCATGGCCGGAGAGAACCGACGAGCCATCGAGATGAGTGAACGTTTCCGGGAGGCTGGCTTCTGGGTCATGCCGATCCGAACCCCGACCGTACCGCAAGGCAAGGCTCGTGTACGCGTCTCGTTGCATGCAGCCCTGCCCGATGAAGCCATCGTAAAATTCAAAGAGGTATGGAACAGCATTGGATAACCCGCGAAGAGAATCGAGATCTGATTATTTACGCTTTAGGGTGGGGGGGCGACTACCATCTTGTCGATCACATCCGTCCAGAAGGGTATGATTTGCTCTGCACATACGACTACCGAACAATCAGTCCGGTTTCTCCAGAGAGTGTAGCCCGTTACAGGCGAATCTATTTGTTTGCCTGGTCATTCGGTGTGTGGGTGTCTGAGCTGATCTTCAGGGGAATCACGTTTTACCGGACCGTCGCCCTTAATGGTACGCCGCTTCCCATTAACAACCGTTACGGTATCCCTGCCAAAGCCTTCACCGTCACATTGAAAGGGATGGAACGGGCCGGTTGTGACACTTTTAATCGTCGCACTTTCGGTCGTAGTTACAATCGGCTTGCCGACTGGCTTGAATGCCGTCCTTTCGCAGAGAAGTATGACGAATTGCAAAAGCTGTACGACGCTTCGACCAAGGCCTATAGTCCTACCATTCGCTGGAACCATGCCATCATCGGCGAAGCGGATGTCATTTTTCCGCCGGCCAATGTCAAGGCGTATTGGGACGACGAATCACCGGCTACTGAAGTACAGCTCGTTCCCGAAATGCCGCATTATCCCTATGCCGATCCTGAAATCGTATTGTCCCAATTGTCGGCCGATACGCTATCGAAATTACGCCATGAGTGACAAAGATCTGCTGAGAAATCGTTTTGCAGCCAACCTGCACAGTTATAATTCGCTGGCTATCGTTCAGCAGCAAATTTGTGATGAGTTGGCAAATATGCTCTCGGCCCACATTGAGCCGAAGCACATTGCACGCGGTTTGGAGATCGGAACCGGTACCGGATTTCTCACTCGCCGATTACTTGAGCTTTGCCCCCATGCTACATGGACCTTAAATGATCTGGTGGAGGGCTCGGCTAATTTTTTGGAAGCCTATACTCGCAATCATGCAATTCGTTTCCAATGGGGTGATGCGGAAGATCTGGCACAGTTCTCCGATAGACCGTATGATCTGATCGCCACAGCATCGACTGTACAGTGGTTCGATCATTTGCCTATATTTATTAAATCTCTTCCTGAACTGCTTTCAGAGACGGGTGTGATCGCTTTGAGCACTTTCGGTCCGGACAATTTTATTGAGATCCGAACCACCACCGGAGACGGTTTGGATTACTATACGGCTGACGAACTGTCCAAACTGTTTCAACAGGCTGGATTGACTATTTTGGAATGCAAAGAGTACATTCGTCAATTAAATTTCGATTCGCCTACTGCCGTACTGCGCCACATCAAAGCGACTGGGGTCAATGCTATCCACAAAAGTCGTTGGACTCCACGCCGCCTGACACAGTTTGAGACCGATTATCGCACCCAATACTCAACTTCCACTGGTGAGGTTACCATTACTTATCATCCGATTCTGATTGTAGCACAAAAATCTTAACCACAAACAGTAAAATAGAGAAGTCTGTTTCTTACAAAAGACCTCTTAATTTTTGTTGCATAAGTGCAGATGTCATGCTGCTTGTGATCTGAAATATCTGTTGAGATCATGAACCTAAAGCGATATATTGCTTTGCACTGTTATCAAACAGAGGGCTATGAAAGAGTAGAGGCGGGCTGTTTGTTTCGTGTATTCTTCCATCTGGGGCTGTACCTAAGATCGACTTGCTCAGTGTTCAGATAATCAAAAAACGTAGCGGGAAGCGCGATTGTTGTTTATTCAAATAATTACGGAATCTGAAACTGTTATATTGAAATAGACCGTTGCTCGTACCTCCTTGTTTTATGGAGGTGACGACCTTTGCCTTACTTCAAAATCAATAAAAATATCTGAAACGATCTGGAAGAGCTCCCCAGTCAATAAAAGATTCAAAAAATACACAGCAGGATGTATAAGCCGGGTTCTGTACCTGTAAGAAGGTCTCTGCCATTTATCTAGGCCGACGGTCACCCGCACGACTCATCAGCAACCTACCCCCCGACATCGGACGAGCAATCCTACTGCGTCGGTATACATGGTCTTGCAACCCGTCAGGCGTACGGCCAAAGTGTGTCACCACACCCGCGGTGGGCTCTTACCCCGCCTTTTCACCCTTACCGAAATTGCGAGCAATTCCGGCGGTTATTTTCTGTTACACTACTATTCCCTTACGGAAATCTTCCCGTTAGGAAGGACGGTGCTCTGTGTTGCCCGGACTTTCCTCCCCCTCCGAACAGACGGAGGCAGCGGCAGAGCCATCCTGCTGTGCGGGGCAAAGGTAAGCAACAATCGGCAGACAACCATACGCAATAACCATTTTATTGTTACTTTTGCGCTTGCCGCAACTCTGATTAGGAGAAGATAACGGCAAGGTTGACTTATATTTTTGTGACTGTGAAAAACAACGACCTGCTCATATCCGACTACAATTATCCGCTACCCGAAGAGCGCATTGCCAAATTTCCGCTTGAAAAACGGGAGATGTCCAAATTGTTGATTTACAACAAAGGCAATATTTCCGAAAGTCAGTTTTATCACATCGGAGAGTATCTGCCCCAGGGATCCATGCTGGTTTTCAACAACACAAAAGTGATTCGTGCCCGACTGATTTTTCATAAACCAACTGGGGCGCGAATCGAGATTTTCTGTCTCGAACCATACGAACCTGCTGACTATGAACGTGCTTTTGCGGTCAAAGGTTCTTGCAAATGGAGTTGTATTGTTGGCAATCTCAAGAAATGGAAAGAGGATGATCTGCATATCGATTTTGAGGTGGATGGACAACCGAGACGCTTGACTGCGCGCAAAGCCGAGCAGGGCGAACGGGAGCAGATCATCGAGTTCAGTTGGGATGGAGATCAAAGTTTCGGACAGCTACTCGAGACTTTGGGGCGCATTCCGATTCCTCCTTATCTCTGTCGTGAAAGCGAGGAGTTGGACAACAGCCGTTACCAAACTGTCTATTCGAAATTCGAAGGTTCGGTTGCAGCACCTACAGCTGGACTCCATTTCACACCCGAAGTGATCGACTCCCTGCGTCACGAGGGGCACCTTACGGATGAGGTAACGCTTCACGTTGGGGCTGGTACTTTTCTGCCGGTGAAAACTAATGAGGTGGTGCAGCATAAAATGCATACGGAGCATTTCGAAATCAAACTCTCCATCGTACGCAATCTAATTGCTCATCTTGGCAATGTCATAGCGGTTGGGACCACCAGTGTTCGCACCCTTGAGTCGCTATGTGCACTTGGGTGGCGTATTCAGCAGACTGGAACACCTGATGCAGAACGTCCGATAGGTCAGTGGGAAATTTACGATATTCCGGATGAACAAGAGACTCTGCCTCTGTTGACGGCATTGGCAAATTACCTGGACAAACAGGGATTGGATCATCTCAAGACAGCTACTCAGATTATGATCATGCCTGGTTATCGGTATCGTATTGTTCGTGGTATTATCACCAATTTCCATCAGCCACAAAGTACGTTGTTGCTGCTTGTTTCGGCATTAATCGGAGAAAATTGGCGCAAAGTGTATGATTATGCGTTGAACAATGATTTCCGGTTCTTGAGCTATGGAGATAGCTCCTTGTTGCTGCCATAGTTGACAGTATGCCTGAATGTCAAGGCTATATTAGGAGTCGATTTGGCCTAACTTAATTCATTGAGTTGAGCAGAAAATATTGAATAAGATACCATCAAGTAACCCTATTCAAAGAGTGTTTGCGGTTATAGCGATAGGAGGTCTTAAAAGATTGCCAGAACAGTTGAAGCGATCATAAAAAAAAGCGGGATTTTATATCCCGCTTTTTTTATGAATCGATTTAGCTAATTATTCGTTGCGTCCGTGGCAATGTTTGTATTTTTTACCACTACCGCAAGGACATGGATCATTTCGTCCTACTTTTTTGTCAACATGGATAGGTGCAGGTTTGCTTTTATCACCTTGTCCTGCAGCTGCTGCAGCCTCCATGCGAGAGGTTTGCATGCGTGACATGTCGGTGCGCTGCGGTTTTACAGGTTGCTGAGGAGCGCTCTCCTGATTTTCGCGAATAGGAATCATTGCTTTAAACAGCGTGGACAATATCTCGCGGTTCACCTTCTCCAACATTTTGCTGAAGAGGTTGAACGACTCGAACTTGTAGATCAACAGCGGATCTTTCTGTTCGTAGGTGGCGTTCTGAACGCTTTGGCGCAATTGGTCCATTTCGCGCAGGTGGTCTTTCCAGTTTTCATCGATCGTAGTCAGAACAACGATTGTGCTGAAACATTTGAAGACCTCTTTGCACTGTGATTCGTATGCCTTTTTCAGATTAACAGGGACATTGTATCCGCGGAAACCATCCGTAATTGGGATGTAGATGTTTTCAAACTTATCACCCTGCTCTTCATATACACGTTTGATAACGGGGTAGGCTGTTGTTGCAACCGAATTGATACGACGTTTGTAAGCCTCCTGGAAGTCTTTGACTACCATGCCGGTTAACATGGCTTTATTCGCAGCTTTGTAGGTTGCTTCGTCGAACGAAGGCTGTACAGCGACTTGACGAATCATGTTGAATTTGAACTCCTCGAAATCCATATCGCCATTCTCTTCGACGAATGTCTGAGCAAAGTCCATCATGATGTTGTTCAGATCGACCTCAATTCGTTCTCCATACAGTGCATGACGGCGCTGTGTGTAGATCACTTCACGCTGCGAGTTCATCACATCATCGTATTCCAGCAGACGTTTACGGATACCGAAGTTGTTCTCTTCGACTTTACGTTGAGCCCGCTCGATTGCGCGAGACATCATACCGGCCTGAATTACTTCACCCTCTTTGAGGCCCATGCGGTCCATCAGTTTGGCGATACGTTCCGAACCGAACAGACGCATCAGGTTGTCTTCCAGTGATACATAGAACTGAGAAGAACCGGGGTCTCCCTGACGACCGGCACGACCACGCAACTGGCGGTCCACACGGCGGGATTCGTGACGCTCGGTACCGATGATGGCCAAACCGCCGGCAGCTTTCACTTCGGGAGAAAGTTTGATATCGGTACCACGACCGGCCATGTTGGTCGCAATGGTTACCTGTCCGGTTTGACCCGCTTCAGCAACGATCTGAGCCTCGAGCTGGTGCTGTTTAGCATTCAGGACGTTGTGTTTGATGCCGCGCAGTTTCAGCATGCGGCTGAGCAACTCCGAGATCTCGACAGAAGTGGTACCTACCAATACGGGGCGTCCTTGTTTGATCAAAGCGTCGATCTCCTCAATTACTGCAGCATATTTTTCACGTTTGGTGCGGTAGATCAGGTCATCTTTGTCGTCACGGATTACAGGACGGTTTGTCGGGATTACTACAACGTCCAGTTTGTAGATGTTCCAGAACTCACTTGCCTCGGTCTCAGCTGTACCGGTCATACCGGCCAACTTGTGGTACATACGGAAGTAGTTCTGCAACGTAACGGTGGCGAAAGTCTGAGTAGCAGCCTCGACTTTGACACGCTCTTTGGCTTCGATTGCCTGGTGCAGACCGTCCGAATAGCGACGACCTTCCAGGATACGACCGGTCTGTTCATCGACGATCTTCACTTTGTTGTCGATCACCACATACTCTACATCCTTTTCGAACATGCTGTATGCCTTGAGCAGCTGATTGACAGTGTGCACACGTTCAGAGCGGATTGCGTAGTCATTCAGTACAGCATCTTTTTTGGCTGCTTTTTCTTCACCAGAGATATTCTCTTTTTCGATGTCTGCAATGCATGAGCCGATGTCTGGCAGCACAAAGAAGCCATCTTCACCAACGCTTCTTGACAGCGCTTCATGACCTTTATCCTGCAACTCTACGGAGTTCAACTTTTCGTCGATTACAAAGTAGAGGTCATCGACAATTTCCGGCATACGGCGGTTGTTGTCCTGCATATAGATGTTCTCGGTCTTGAGCATCATGGCTTTCATACCCGGCTCGCTGAGGAATTTGATCAGCGGTTTGTATTTGGGCAGACCTTTGTGAGCACGATATAGCAGGATACTACCTTCCTCCGTTTTGCCTTCTGAAATCAATCTTTTGGCATCGGCCAACAGCTGAGTTACCAGGTTGCGCTGAAGATTGAAGAGATTTTCAACGGCGCCACGGTACTGTTCGAACATCTGGTCGTCGCCTTTGGGAACAGGACCTGAGATAATCAACGGTGTACGGGCATCATCAATCAATACGGAGTCCACCTCATCGACGATCGCAAAGTGATGTTTGCGCTGTACCAGATCGTCGGGAGAGATCGACATGTTGTCACGCAGGTAGTCGAAACCATATTCGTTGTTGGTTCCGAAGGTGATATCGGCCATGTAGGCTTTGCGACGAGCTGCCGAATTGGGTTTGTGTTTGTCGATGCAATCTACCGAGAGCCCATGGAATTGGTAAAGTGGTCCCATCCACTCCGAGTCACGGCGAGCCAGATAATCATTGACGGTCACCATGTGCACGCCTTTCTTGGCCAGTGCATTCAGGAATACGGGCAGTGTCGCTACGAGGGTCTTACCTTCACCGGTTGCCATTTCGGCGATTTTACCTTTATGCAGAACGACGCCACCAAAGAGCTGACAGTCGTAGTGAATCATATCCCAGGTGATTTTGTTGCCTCCAGCGGTCCATGAGTTGCTGTAAATGGCTTTGTCGCCTTCGATGCGGATGAAATCCTTTTCGGCGGCGAGATCACGGTCGAAGTCGGTAGCGGTAACGACCACTTCGCTGTTTTGGGTGAAACGGCGGGCCGTATCTTTCATAATGGCGAAGGCTTCGGGCAGAATCTCATCGAGCTTCTCTTCAATTTTGCGATCGATCTCTTCGGTCAGATGGTCGATTTTGCGTGATATCTCCTCTTTCTCATCGAGAGAGGTCTCCATGTTTTCGAGTTTGGCTTTCAGATCGGTAATCTGGGCCTCATCATCAGCAATATATGCAGCGACAGCTGCTTGTAGAGCTGCGCTGTGTGCACGCAATTCATCGTTGGAGAGTTGTTCGATTTGAGGATATATCTCCTTGATTTTGTTTACATAAGGTTCAATCTCTTTTCGGTCTTTGTCGCTTTTTGTTCCAAAGAACATTTTCAGCAATCCGGTAACTAAGCCCATAATTGTCGTTGGAAAAACTATTTGTAATTGAATTAGGTTTCAAAATTGATCCGCCAAAGATACGATTTATTCTTGAGAACAGAGCAATATTTTGCCGATATTACAGCATGCGCACCGTTTTTTCTCGCAGTATTCTCTCGAAAGTTGTATCAGCGCTTGGGAAAAGAAGGCGTTGTCGGGTATGATGCCCAATTTGATCCAGGGCATGGTGTAGGTGTTGTGCTCCGGAGCGATTCCTTCGAGTAGTTCGACCGCCCGTTCTTGCAGTGCGTCGTCCATCTGATTTTTACCGTAGGCAAACATCATTGGAACCACCAGATTGATGGTGAGTACATCGAGCATCATGGCTCCGAAACGTTTGACACAGGGCGAACTTTTGACACTGGGTAGAGTGTGCGTGGTCCAGTAAGCGGAGGCTTCAGTGCTCAAGATTGTGCGAATCTCCTCCAGTGTAGTGCAGTTGACAAGATGGGTAAACAAAAATTCTTTACGAGCCAGTAGCCCTGCCAATTCTACCAATCGCAATACGGGATGGTTAAAGGCGCGAGTTTTGGAAATCTCCCATTCGCCATACCGCATCGGGGTGATGTCGAAAAGTTGGGAGAGATGTTCGAATTCACGTTGTAGCTGAAGCGTATAGTCATCTGGAAACAGGCCGACTCCGTTCAGTGGAAAGCATGCCTGCACCACCCAACAGTAGCGCTTCAACTGACATGATCGACTCTTTGACTCGGCACAGAATACGGTAAGGAACTGTACGGGCCAATTTCATGTACGCTTCACGGTTGCGACCAGCTCCAACCGATTTGAACAGCGTGATGTAGAATGCTTCGTTCCAATCGTTACCCGCTTCGTGATACAGGGTGAGAAAATCGTTGTACTTACGCTCAAGCCGTTCGATCATCAGGCGGGTCAGTGTGCTGTACAGATTTACGGAGGGCATCTCTTTGAGAGCGTGGCTGCAATAGAGCCGACCTTCGCCTTCGATCAGATTGCGGTACAATTCATCCAGTTCGTCCGGATAGTCGAGAATCAGTGCCGGAATGACAGAACCATCCACACGGCAAACAACGGCATCATCCACTTGAACGAGATGCAAAATGCAGTCGTCGTATGCGGTGTCGATGTGGTGCAGGTGTTGACGCCATTGAGAGGCTTTTTGATGGACGGCGATTGGACCGTGGTGGATTTTACCGTCTATTTCGATACGGGCATCGAGTATATCTACTCCTGCTGATGGGTTGATAGATCCGGGGTTGATTACACGAACGATTCCGCCATTACTGGTTGTTAATGTTGGATTGGTATAGAGGTGTCGAATCCAGATCAGTTTGAGGAGATCTTCTATGGGTGTAGTTTGCATATTGTTGGCAGAGATTTAACTCTTTCAACAAATATAAGCAAAAGGATAGAGCTGAAAAATAGGCTTCTTTGTTTTTTAGGTTGGAAGATCCGTCGCAGGTAATAAAGTTGTAGAGGACAATAAATGACAATACGGGAAAATGTAGGGCTTCGACCTTGATACATTCGGATGTTTTTGGGGGGCGAATACGAAAGGTTCTGACAGGAATGAGGGTCGCAATTAGATTGTATGATGGTGTGAAGCTGATATGTGTTCTCGCCAGATTCAGTCAAGATACAAGATAGTCAATGAAATTGTGTTTGATATTCCAAGTAGTGTTGGCTTGAACAAAAATGATTAGGGCTAAATAAAACAGGGACAAATGAAACTTCATTTGTCCCTGTTCTAATATTTGATTTGAAGAGTGTAAAAATAGTGTAAAAAGAACTTGTGTGATGACTACAACAGTCCTAACTCCAGTAAACTCTCTTCAGAAATCATGCTTTTGTCCCAGGGCGGTTCGAAGGTGAGGATTACGTTGACTGCGGTAACTCCTTTGATCTTGCCAACGTTGTCGTGAACCTCTTCGAGGAGTTGATCTGCCATGGGACAGTTGGGGGCAGTCAGTGTCATGCGAATATTGACTACGCCATCCGGCTCGACATCGATTTCGTAAACCAATCCTAAATCGTAAATGTTGACCGGTATCTCCGGGTCATAAATATTTTTGAGTGTCAGGACAATTTCCTGTTCTATGCGGGTAATTTCTTCAGGTGTTGTCATCGCTGTTACTGCTTTTGGTTCTGAAAGGCGAGAGCATACAGTTTCATCTGTTTGATCATGGCGAGCAGACCGTTGGCTCGGGTCGGCGAGAGATTTTCACGCAGGCCGATCCGGTCGATAAAATAGAGGTCGCAATCGAGAATCTCTTGTGGTGTCCTTCCGTTCAGCACGCGGATCAATAGCGCAATGATACCTTTCGTGATGATGGCATCGCTATCAGCGCTGAAATAGATTTTACCATCTGCCATATGGGCATCGACCCACACTCTTGATTGGCATCCCTTGATTACATATTGGTCGGTACGATGTTTCTCGTCGATGACGGGTAACTCTTTGCTCAGATCGATCAAATAGTCGTATTTGTCGAGCCATTCGTCAAATACGGAAAACTCATCGATAATTTGATCTTGTACTTCTGTCAATGTCATTTTCTTGTTCTTTTAACAGAGAGGTCGGTATTGAAAATAGAACCGTCAGATTCTACATTTCATTGCTCTTTTGTTTTATGGTTTGACGAATAAAATGGTCCAATTCAGGAGAGCTATAGAATTTCCAGGCCGAAAATCCGATCATATTGCCTTCCGGATCTTGTGGGATGCTCCAGAATTTCATACACTCCTGATTGACGAAATCCCGAATTTTGACCATTTCGTCGAGTGTCAAATGGCTTAATTGTACAAAATAGCTGCCTGAATAATCTTTGTTGATAGTGGATAGACTGTCAACAGATCGGTTCATGTAGGCTATACACGAGCATAAAGCATATCCTTTTGCCTCCTCTATGCGTGTTTCGTACGTTGGTTGCTGTGCACGACAATTTAGTGCAATACCAATCAGGAGTGAGATTAGCAATATGTCCCGGAAACCTACCATGTTAATTCAAGCGCCTTAATTGTGTCTTAGCGTTGGTTCGGAATCACCTCTGTCAGCACGGACCCGGTTGCAGCATTAGGTACGGTGATTTGCATGATTCGAGCTAAAGTCGGAACGACATCTGTCATGGATACATTCCGATATACTTTTTTGACAGGCAGCGATGTGCCGTAAAAGATTAACGGTACATGGGTGTCGTAGTCATATAATGAGCCGCTGGTCGAAACTTTGGTGCTGTCTTCTTCGATCCAACCGGGCATCAGATTGATGACGATATCTCCGGAACGTTTGGGATAGAAACTGTTTTGCATTTTTTGTCCTACACCACCTCCGAAATAGCCGTTTTGCATGCTGGTCGAACTAAGTGCGTCACTAACACCTCGGAATTGAAGGGCAAATGTTGCTGCACGCGTCTGCACTTCGGCCAAATTAAAGCCATAAGAGTAGATAATCGATCTGTTCAGATAGAGTTGACGATCGTGGTATGCGATAATCCAGTTGGCCGGTTCGAACTGAGCACTCAAGAAGCCGTTCATAATCATCTTGAACTGCTCGACGTTGAAACGTCCCATAGGCACCCGTCCATCTTCTTTATATGTGTCACTGGTGCCATGATCCGATGTAAGGACGACGATAACTTCACCGTTTTTAAATTGTGCGGCAAGGAAATCGGCAAACATGCTCAACTCGGTGTCAAGTTTATAGTAGGTATCTTCAACTTCTATGGAGCGAGGGCCGAATTGCTCACCGATCAGTCGAGGTGAATCATACACGATGGTCAGCAGATCGGTGTGATCGTCACGTCCCAACTTTTCCTGAATGATCGCTTCGCGGGCAAATTGAGAGGTCAACGTGTTGCCATAAGGAGTGTAGAGCAGTGCTGCTGCATTGAATGAATAGTCCTCTTTTTTGAACAGGGAACCGATTTTGCGGAAAAATGGTTTGGAGAAGAAACCCTGTTTTTCCGATGTAAAATCGATAACGGTACGCTCGCTGTTTTTATAGGCTGTTTCGGTTTTGCTTGGATCCCAACTGCGATCCATGTACTGCTCGAAAATGTTTTGTGCATTATAGGCAGATACCCAGCGAGGAAGCTGTTTAAAATAATAGGTGCTTGAGATCCAATGTCCTCGGCCGGCATCCAACCAATAGGTGTCGGCACTGTAACCTCCTCCGACAATGGCAGAGACCGGAGTGGCTGCAATTGAGATCACTTTGGATTGATTGTCAAACTCTTTGAGACGGTCTCCGAGAGTGGCTACAGTCAGGTTGGCAGGGGAGTAGCAACCGATACCTGCATCGCATTCCAATCCGGTTACTTTGGAGTCAGCGATCAGGTTGATCTGTTTGCCGGTGGTAAAGTCGATCCAGTTTTCGGAGACGACACCATGTCCGGACGGGTTGGTTCCAGTAGTCAAGGTTGCCAATCCTGCAGCGGTATTGGTTTGCATATAGTCGTAGTGCGCACCGGCATAATATACGCCTTGATTCATGAAACGGCGAAATCCGTCTGACGAAAAATTGCTGGCAAAACGGTCCAAATAGTCAGCCCGCATTTGGCTGATGACAATATTGATGACCAGTTTGGGTTTAGTGGGCTGCTGGGCGGAAACAGAGCCGGCACAAAACAGTGTCAACAGCATGGTTGACAGAATGTTTGGTTTCATGTGCTAATTTTCCAAGTTTGGTTGTGTTGGTCTCCTTGATTTAAGGCCAATCTTTGCAAGTCACAAAGGTAACAAAAGTTGTGATAAAATAGTTTCCGGAGTTAAAACCATGATACGGTTTTAACTCCGGAAACATAGGAGTATGATTAAATTCTGAATCAGAAACGATAATCCTGTTCTTGCTCTGCACCAAACCGAGGAGCAATGTTTTGTGTATCGCGGGTGTATGCAGATGTTGTATTCCCCGGATTGTTTACGGTTTGGCTGTTGGTAGCTGCATTGGGATTGGTGCTGTTGGTCGTTGGTTGTGTCGGCGATTGCGTGAACCCAGCTGGAAGAGTAGAAGTGGTGTCGTCGAAAGCAACATCCTTTGGTAGAGAACGTTTGGGTGCGGTGGCTTCGTCCGGATTCAGCTCCTCTTCGATGGGGTGATTGCTGGCATATCGTCTCGCTTTGTGTAGCATGTAGGGTTTACGAAAATGGTACCCATAAAACAGCCATAACGGAATTAATGCCAGTACAAATAGCACCATTGAATAGATGCTGAAGATATAGACCAGCAGTTGTATGGTGGTAACGGCTAATGTTAAGGCTAAGGCCATGAATACGGCCCCCATTTTGTAGCCGGTTTTGAAAGGCATGCGGCAGTTGGAGCAACGAAATATCCCTTCGATGCCGATGACCCAGAATAAAGGGATTTTGACATCTGTGCCGCAACGAGGGCAGGTGATGTGTCTGTTATGTTTCAGTTGGCTCATTGTTCGTAACTTTCAAGTTGAGTAAATCGTCTTCTCTCCTCGTTGAAATCGAGTTGAGTATAACATTTCTGCAGGGTGTCGATTTCGGCTGCTATTTTGGTGAGAAATGTTTTGAAAGCGGAGCTGTCGGGATGGAGAGGTCGGTGACTCAACATCTGTTGTAGGGCTGTGATCCGTTGTATGGTTTGTTGGGCTTGTGGTGCAATCACCCAGTTACAAAACTGTTCCCAAATGTAATCAGCGGCCAGATCTGAAGGGTGGATCATGTCCCGATCATAAAACCGATAGTCGCGCAGATCATCCATCATGATCTCATATGCCGGAAAGTAGTGGCAGTTGGCAAACTGTTCGACTAAGGTGTGGGCTGCTACGATCAGTGTCGATTTACTCAGCTGGTTGTCGGCCAGTCCATCCCGCAAGTGACGTACCGGACTGACTGTAAAAATAACCTGTTTGTCTTGCAGATAGCTGCGTAGTGGGGCCTCCCATGCATTGACAATCTCTTCTACAGAGACTTTTCTGCGAATGAAATCCTGTTGGGGTAGTTTGTGGCAGTTGGCAACGACTCTGCTTGTGTCTTTATGTTCATATACCCAAGCCGTTCCCCACGTAATAATAACGTAACGGGCCTTCTGGAGTGATGTGTGTCCTTGAAGGGTGGCTGTGTCGATCATCCGGATCAGTTTGTCTGCCGTCGATGCTGAAAAAGAGCCGTGACACCGTAAATCAATCCAGCGCCCTTCGTGTTGGATCAATTCGTTGGGATCGGTCTTGCGGTTAGCATGCAGATCTTCCAGTGTGGAGAGAATCGATATCGGGTTGAATAGGATGCCATACGGGTTTAGACTGACCGGCATCTTGCCCTCTACCAACCGTTGCCCAATCCGTTCAGAAAAGCAGGATCCGCAGATCACTCCCTGTGAATCGTATCCAATGGTAAAGGGAGCCGGAGATAGTTTGATCTGTGTGCGGAGAATCATTTTGAGCAGATGTGGGGTTGATCCCGAAGGTTATATTGCAAAGATACAAATTCATTTTTATTTGTTATTTTTACCTCAAATTTACCGTTATGATTTTCTTCTCAGGCTGCAAGATTAATATAGGACTGTATGTGATTCGGAAACGTGCCGATGGTTACCATGATCTTGAAACGGTGATGTTTCCGGTCCGGGGACTGTGTGATGCAATTGAGATGATTCCGGGCGATAAACCGGGTGTCGAATTCAGCTCCTCGGGTCTCGCAGTGGATGGGTCTGTGGAGAAGAATCTCTGCGTGCGGGCTTATGAGTTGATGCGTCGCAACTATCCGATTGGTAATGTTAAGATGCATCTGCACAAACATATTCCGATGGGGGCAGGCCTCGGAGGTGGCTCTGCCAATGCTGCGTGTGTCATCAAAGGGTTATCGCAATTATTTGATCTGAAATTGAGCTTGTCCACAATGGAGTCTTTGGCTGCTGAATTGGGAAGTGATACGGCCTTTTTCGTGGCTGATCGACCGGCTTTGGCTACCGGGAGAGGGGAGATTCTTTCCCCAATCGAACTGTCGATGAAAGGCTATCGAATGGTAATTGTCAAACCGAATGTGGGGGTCAGTACGGCAGAGGCTTATGCCCATGTTACACCGCACGTGCCGGAAACAGCATTGACAGAGCGGTTGGTGCAACCTGTCGAACTGTGGAAGGATGTGATCGGAAATGATTTTGAGATGTCCGTTTTTCCGCAGTATCCCCAGATTGCCGAGATCAAACAACAATTGTATGAGATGGGGGCATTATATGCCTCTATGTCGGGGTCTGGATCGGCTGTTTATGGTATCTTTTCGGGTGATCGAGGCGTAATTCAGGCTGATTTTTTGGATTGTTTTGTATATCAGGAAGATATGGCCTGAATTGGTCGATTTAGGCTTTGAAATAGTATAATTTGGCGAATTATGCTTATTTTTGTTCCTTGAGCTGTTAGTTAAAATGGCTCAATACCTTAATGTTGAATAGAGAAAACCACAGTACTAACTAAAAATTTACTTTATTCTATGTCAGAGGATAGTAAAGTTCTCGAACTCCAACAGCGGAAAGAACGTATCCGCTTCGGAGGCGGAACCAAAGCCATCGAAAAACAGAAAGCGATGGGTAAAATGACCGCGCGTGAGCGTATCATTGCGTTGGTAGATGCTGACTCTTTCCAGGAGTATGATATGTTTGTTGAGCATGACGGTCGTGATTTCGGCATGCAGGACAAATCTCTGCCGGGTGACGGTGTAATTATCGGTACCGGTACCATCATGGGTGCTCCCGTTGCCATTTTTGCACAGGACTTCACGGTTGCCGGCGGTTCGCTCGGTTTTATGCATGCACGCAAGATCACCAAGATCATGGATTATGCATTGAATATGCGTATTCCGTTGATCGGTATCAACGACTCGGGTGGAGCTCGTATCCAGGAGGGTGTCAACGCTTTGGCCGGTTACGGTGAAATTTTCTTCCGTAATACGCTTTCAAGCGGTGTGATTCCGCAGATTTCGGTGATCCTCGGTCCTTGCGCCGGTGGTGCTGTTTATTCACCTGCATTGACAGACTTCGTATTTGTAGTTGAGAATATTTCGAAGATGTTCATCACTGGTCCTGAAGTAATCAAGACCGTTTTGGGTGAGGAGATCTCAATGGAAGAGCTCGGTGGTGCGAAAGTACACAGCGAGATGACCGGTAATGCTCACTTCTATGCAACCAGCGAGGATGAGTGCTTCGTTCAGATCCGTAAGTTGATCTCGATGATTCCGGCCAACAACACGATCCGTGCAGAGAAGATCACTCCGGCTAAACCTCTGCCAGAGTATGATCTTACTCAGATCGTTCCGTCAGATCCGACCGTGCCTTATGATGTACGTGACGTGATCAAGGCGTTGGTTGATGAGAGCGAATTCCTCGAAGTGATGGAGATGTTCGCAGCCAATATCGTAATTGGTTTCGGTCGCGTGAACGGCGAGACTGTCGGTTTCATTGCCAACCAGCCGCTGGTTATGGCCGGTGTGCTTGACTGCGACTCTTCAGATAAAGCCGCACGTTTCATCCGTTTCTGCGATGCCTTCAATATTCCGATCGTTACCCTCGAAGACCTGCCGGGTTACCTGCCGGGTATAGACCAGGAGCATGCTGGTGTGATCCGTCACGGTGCAAAACTGCTCTATGCATACAGCGAGGCTACTGTGCCTTCAATTACTGTAGTGTTGCGTAAGGCTTATGGTGGTGGTTATATCGCTATGGGTTCTCGCCACTTGCGTGCAGACTTCGTATTCGCATGGCCGAATGCAGAGATTGCCGTTATGGGTCCTGAAGGAGCTGCCAATATCATCTTCCGCAAGGAGATCATGAACGCAGAGAATCCTGCCGAGATGCGTCAGCTCAAGATCAAAGAGTACAAAGACAAGTTTGCCAATCCGTATGTGGCTGCGGCCAAAGGTTATATCGACTCAGTGATTGCACCTGCTGAAACTCGTAAGTTCATCGAGCATGCACTGCGCGTATCGGCTCACAAGAATCGTTCTCAGCCAAACAAGAAACACGGTAATGTGCCTTTGTAGCAGATCGTGTGATTACTTAAATATTTTAAGTTATGGCAGAAGAAAAACAGTATGATATATTGACTACGATGCATGGTAGCTTCAAAACGACCTTTACGAAGAAGCACCTTGCACGTAAGCCTTGGCAGCCTGAAAATCCCAAGCACATCAAATCGAATATCCCTGGAACGATTGTGAAAGTATGTGTGACGGAGGGTCAGGAGGTAAAAGCGGGTGATATTCTGCTTGTTTTCAAAGCAATGAAGATGAACAGTAATATCCGTGCAGCCCAGGACGGTAAAGTGAAAAAAATCGATGTCAAAGAGGGTGACAATGTACACAGTCACGCTGTAATGATTGAGATGGAATAATTTTAAACTGTGTTATAGAAAAGGGATGACTGAATTAATTTTCAGTTGTCCCTTTTTTATTTAGTCGCAAAAATATCATATTTAGACAAATGTTTTTATGTCTAATTTAATGTTTATTTGTTATGAAAAGTTTATTGAGCTTGGTGTTGCTTGTTGCTTTGAGCTGGACCTCTTATGCTCAGCCGCAATCAAATGAAAACGAAAACAAAAAATCGTACATGTATTGCGAGATTGTCGGAATGACAAAGTTTATGAGCAATAAGGTCAACATAACGTTGGATTTTGGACAGTTCAATAAATTTGGATCCGATCAACGGTTGCGAGATGAGGAGGGTAAGCCGATCGTATTCAATTCAATGGTTGATGCTATGAACTGGATGGGTGCAGACGGGTGGCAGTTTATGCAGGCCTATGCAGTTACCATGGGGTCAACAAATGTTTATCATTGGCTGTTGAGATTGGATTTAGACAAGCTGACACCAGAAGAAAAAGAGGCTGCTTTAGCCAAATTTAAAACGAAAGCCGATTTTAAAGATAAATAAGCTCAATTATCTCATAGACCGGACGAATGTCGGATTCGATGTTTTTAGTATGAAGCATTGTTGTATTGTGCTGATATGGTCGAAGGTATTGATGCTGGTCGAATGGGACGATTGAAATTGTACAGGCTTTAGATCTATTTTATTGATAACGTCTATCATGTAAAACAAAGGGCGAACTCAATCAGAGTTCGCCCTTTGTTGTTTTTGGTGTTGTGTTTTTATTCATGGGAGGTGGTATTCCAAATTTCCCAGGCCTTTTCTGCTTGACCGATCAGCATGTCGTAACCATTACGAATGGCCGCACCTTGTTCTTGACCTCGCCTTAAAAATTCGGTAAGAGCTGGGTTGTAAACCAGATCGAACAGAAAATGCGCAGGTGTGAGTGTTTCGTAAGGGATTGCCGGGCAACCGGTTATTTTGGGAAAGGTGCCCAGGGGTGTGGCATTGATGATCAGTTTGTGTGTCTCCATCACTTCCGGAGTCAACTCGGAGTAGGTTAAACGATTGTCTCCACTTTGACGGGAAACGAACGAGAAAGGAATCCCCAGTTTTTTTAAAACGTATGCTACCGCTTTCGATGCCCCACCTGTGCCTAAGATTAATGCATCAGGGCGCTTGTTTCCGATCAGTTCTAGCAACGATTTCTGGAATCCATAGGCATCTGTGTTGTAACCGAACAGTCCCTTGGGCGTGATTTTTACGCAGTTGACTGCACCGATTTCTCGGGCTTCACCTCCCAGATCTGTAAGATAGGGGATGACCTCCTGTTTGTAGGGAATCGTTACGTTGAAGCCGCACAGTTCGGGGTGATTTTCCAGCATGGCTGGTAATTCGAGAATAGACTCCAGCGGAAAGTTCCGGTATTCGCATTCGGGCAGATGTTCCTGTTGGAATTTATCCGCGAAATAGCGCGCTGAAAAGGAGTGCCCCAAAGGGAAACCGATCAGACCGTACAATCGTTTCATTGAATGATATATTTAACAGCCACAAAACTTCCGATTAGCAGGACGGTGAAGGCGATGGCCAACCAATTGAAGTATTTGTCGATAAATACTTTGATCGGGGCACCGTATTTCCAAATGAGCCAACCGAACAGGAAGAAGCGGAGTCCGCGACTGACAATGGATGCGATGATAAACATCGGAATATTGAGTTTGAAAACACCGGCCGTAATGGTGATCAACTTATAGGGGATTGGGGTGAATCCGGCGGTAAATACGACCCAAAAGTTGTATTGGTTGTAAATGGCGCTGATGTGTTCGTACTCTTCGTGGGTAAATCCGGGGATAATCCGGAAGAAGAAGTTGGCAACAGCTGTAAATTCGCCACCAGGGGTGAGCCATAGGTAGTGGCCGATCGCATAGCCAGCCATCGCCCCTAAGACGGATCCGAGTGTACAGATGAAAGCGTAGCGGAATGCTTTGGTCGTACATCCTAAGCAAAGGGCAATCAATAATACATCGGGAGGAATGGGAAAAAAGCTGGATTCAGCGAATGCCAAAATGAATAGAGCAGTGCCTCCCCAGCGGCTATCGGCCCATTTTAAGATCCAATGATAGAGACGTTTCAACATGATGTAGTGTGATTTTGTGGATTTGCTTGAAAGAGTATCCTGGATGGCAAACATCCGCAAAGATACTGTTTTCTTGGTAGATTCAAATAGAGGGTGAGTATTTACAAGTGGAAGGTAGAGAATGAATAAATGGGATAACGCTTAGAGGCAAAAGTTGAAGATGCTTATATAAACGGTAATCCAATAAGGGGGACAGAGCTTATCCGTAAATAGTAGTGTATTTGATGTTTGCATTTTGCATTTGTGTGATGTGCTTTGGAGTGTTGCCGTATGGAGTGTAATGAATTACGCGTCTATATGCAAATCCATAGGGAATATAGTTGAAATTGCGGATGTAATTTCGTATTTTTGAAAGAATGAAATGTAACCTTCGTTTAGAAAATATGGTATCTGAATAGTGATTGGCTGATACTAAATAGTTGCAATTTCCTCTGTATGTAGTATCGTCATGCATGGATGAAGCAAAGATAATCTGTAATTCTGGACGTGTTATGGTGATAATCATTGCGTGGGGATTTGAACAAGTTGCTTTCAGGTACCAAGGTTTTCTTAAGAAGAGAAGTAGTGCCGGTCATTATATGGGATCATGAATAGCGGTAAAATTTTTGTGTTTTAACAGGATGTTTCGGAAGAAAACGTAAGAACGTAAAGTGAAATGATCGTATTCATGTTGAATCTCATGTACAATCAACAATGTTGTTTTGAGTGGATGCATTGTGAAAAATGAGTGATGGCGAATCCTGTTTTGAGATTAGTAATAGTTGTAGAATTATGAAAATAACCCTTTTACAAAGAGATATTGTATGGGCGGATCCTGAAGCGAATATGTGCAAAAATGCACAATTACTTTCGGATAATGCCGGTGCTGATTTGTATGTGTTCCCGGAGATGTTCTCGACAGGGTTTTGTACACAGCCGGAGGGAATTGCTGAGCCAGCACCTTCGCAGACACTTGAATGGATGAAACAGCAGGCGACCCAATCAGGAGTAGCCCTGGCTGGAAGTGTTGCTGTAACGGATGAGGGACGATATTATAACCGGTTTTATTTTGTGACTCCGGATGGAGAGGTGGTGCAATATGATAAAAAACATCTTTTCACATTTGGAGGGGAACATTTGAGGTTTACACCGGGCAAAGAGCGTGTTGTGATCACTTATCAAGGGGTAAGAATTCTGCCACAGATCTGTTATGACTTGCGTTTCCCGGTATGGACACGGAACCGAGGTGATTATGATATGATCATTTATGTGGCAAGCTGGCCGAAACCCAGAACAAATGCATGGCGTCAGCTGTTGCGGGCACGTGCTATCGAGAATCAGTGTTACGTTGCTGGAGTGAATAGATGCGGCAATGATCCATACTGTGAATACGAGGGCGGAACAGTGATCCTTGATCCGTATGGCCAGGTGATGGCGGAGTGTCCAGACGGTGTCGAAAGTCAAATCAGTGCTGAAATTGATTTGGAGAAGCTGAATGAATTCCGTAAGAAATTTCCAGTGCTTGACGATGCTGATGATTTTGTGATCACTCCATCCCTGTAGTGCCAGATTAGTTTTGAAACAATAGAGATTTTAATTTACACATATGACACAGATTAAATTATTACTTGGCGATGAAGCGATAGCTGAAGGAGCCTTGCAATCGGGACTGAAAGGCGTGTATGCCTATCCCGGTACACCAAGTACGGAAATCACAGAATATATACAGCATGCTGCCATATCCAAAGAGAACGGTATTCACTGTACGTGGAGCTGCAACGAGAAGACGGCTATGGAGGCTGCCCTGGGTATGTCCTATGCAGGTTGCCGAAGCATGGTTTGTATGAAACATGTCGGCATGAATGTGGCTGCCGATGCGTTTGTCAATGCGGCCATGACGGGCGTGAACGGCGGATTGGTAGTGGTTGCAGCCGATGATCCTTCGATGCACTCTTCACAAAATGAGCAAGATTCTCGTTTTTATGGAAAATTTGCGATGATTCCGATTCTTGAGCCTTCGACGCAACAAGAGGCCTACGAGATGATCCAATATGCCTTTAAACTGTCTGAGATGGAGAAGCTACCGGTGTTGATGCGAATCACTACTCGATTGGCCCATTCACGTGCTGCCGTAAATGTCAAGACAACAAAACCGGAGATTGCCAGAAAACCGGTTGCCGATGAGCCTGCCTCTTGGGTTTTGCTTCCGGCCAATGCCAAACGAAAAAATAACGCCTTGACGGCCAAACAATCCTATTTGGAAAAATTGTCGGGCGAAACGTCATTTTTCAAGACAACTTTGGCCGAACAGAGTAATGGCGTTGGAATCATTACCTGCGGTACGGGATACAACTATGTAATGGAAAACGATGCTCTGAAAGCGGGCTTCCATATAATGAAAATTTCGCAGTATCCGGTTCCGGCGGAGAAGGTGCGGGAGTTTGCCAAATTGTGCAAAGGGATCTTGATTGTTGAAGATGGACAACCTTTCCTTGAGGAGCAGGTGCGAGGTATTCTCGGAGGTGATTACACGATTAAAGGTCGGTTGACCGGCGCTCTGCCCCGAACGGGAGAGTTGAATCCGGACCATGTGGCTGTGGCTTTGGGGATGAAAAACATCCCGGCTTTCTCGATTCCGGAGGGAATTGTGCCGAGACCACCTGCACTGTGTCAGGGTTGTGGGCACAGGGATGTCTATATTGCCCTCAATAAGGTGCTTGCCGACTATCCCAATGCTAAGGTGTTCGCCGATATCGGATGTTATACGTTGGGTGCATTGCCTCCATTCTGTGCTATTGATACCTGTGTGGATATGGGTGCCTCGATAACGATGGCGAAAGGTGCTGCGGATACCGGACTCTATCCGGCCGTTGCAGTGATTGGTGACTCGACTTTTACCCATAGCGGTATGACAGGTCTGCTGGATGCTGTTAATGACAAGGCCAATATTACCGTTGTGATTTCGGATAATTTGACCACGGCAATGACCGGAGGTCAGGATTCGGCCGGTACCAGCAAATTCGAGGCTATTTGCATCGCTTTAGGCGTTGAGAAGGATCATGTACGGGTAGTTGTACCGCTGCCGAAGAATATGGAGGAGATCACCAAGACGATCAAGGAGGAGTTGGAGTACAAGGGTGTTTCGGTGATTATTCCGCGACGCGAGTGTATCCAGACCTCGGCAAGAAAGAAACGTGTTGAATTATCAAAACGCAATGAGGAGGAAACGAAATGAAAAAAGATATAATTCTTTCTGGAGTGGGAGGTCAAGGTATCCTCTCCATAGCGACCATTATCGGAGACGCTGCAACCAAAGCCGGGCTGAACCTGAAACAGGCGGAAGTTCATGGGATGAGTCAACGTGGAGGTGAAGTTGAATCGGGTCTGAGACTTTCGGATACGGAGATCTATTCGGATTTGGTGCCCCTGGGATCGGCCGATATGATTTTGTCGATGGAGCCGATGGAGGCGCTTCGTTATCTGCCATTCTTGCACCCAGATGGATATGTGATCACCTCGTCTTCTCCGTTCAAGAATATTGTGAACTATCCGGAAGAGAAGGTCCAGGCGGCCCTTGCCAACCTGAAAAATGTGGTCACCATCGATTTGGATCAGATCACTAAAGAACATGCGATGCCCAAATCGGCCAATGTGGTGCTGTTGGGAGCTGCTGCTCGTTTTATCGGGATTTTGACCCCGGAACAGATTGAGGCGAGTATCCGCAACATCTTCGCATCGAAAGGGGAGAAGATCGTTGAGATGAATTGGAAGGCATTTGAAATCGGGCAGGAGTATGGCAGCAGATAATAAGGTGTTTTCAAAGGAGCTGGTGGCCGAGATCGTGGATCAATTGAAGATTGCCGATCTGGAGAATGCCACCATTGGCGAGGTGTTGCTGGTTGCCTCCGCACTGGAGCAGAGAACTGGTATTCCCTTTATTCGGATGGATCAGGGTTCTCCGGGACTCCCTCCCAATAAAATCGGTATCGAAGCCGAGAAGGCGGCTTTGGATAGCGGTATAGTGTCGCAATATCCGGCAGCGGCCGGCGTAGCGGAGTTGAAAGAGCAGGCTTCGCGATTTGTGAAGGCCTTTCTGGATATTGATATCAGTGCCAGAGCCTGCATCCCTACGACAGGTGGTGTGGCAACTTCGTTTGCCTCATTCATTGCCAGCACGCAGCGAATCGAGGGTAAGAATAAAGTGTTGTTCATTGATCCTGGTTTCCCGATTCAGAAGTCGCAGTTGAAGATTTTGGGAATCGACTGGGTGTCGTTCGATATTTATAATTTCCGGGGTGAGAAGTTGCGTCAGAAATTGGAGTCCATCATGCAGTCGGGTGAAATAGCAGCCATTGTCTATTCAAATCCGAATAATCCGGCTTGGATCTGTCTCGATGAGTCAGAGCTGAAAATTATCGGCGAACTGGCAGATAAATATGATGCTATCGTGATGGAGGATATGGCCTATTTCTGCATGGATTTCCGTAAGAATTTGGGCCGCCCGTTCGAGCCGCCCTATCCGCCAACGGTCGCCAGATATACGGACAACTATATCCTGATGCTGTCTTCCTCGAAGATTTTCAGTTATGCCGGTCAACGTATGGCATTGGCTTGCGTCTCAGACAAACTGTTTGACAAACATTATGAGGCTTTGGCAAACCGTTACGGAGATTCCGGAATTTTCGGACAGACGTTTATTGCCTCTATCCTCTATATGATTACGAGTGGTTGTACAACCTCGACTCAATTTGCTTATGCAGAGATGTTGAAGGCGGCATGTGATGGTGACATCGATTTTGTGGCTGATACGCACGTGTATGCCGATCGGGCCGAAAAGATGAAGAAGATCTTTGTGGATAACGGTTTTCATATCGTGTATGATTATGATGTCAACCAAAAGGTTGGAGACGGATTCTTCTTTACACTTGGCTATGGCAAGATGAGTGGCGGTGAGCTGCTTAAAGAGTTGCTGTATTATGGTGTCAGCAGTATCAGTTTGGGAACGACCGGCAGTGACCAAAGTGGTATCCGGGCATGCACTTCCAGAATGAGAGAAGATCTTTATCCGGTACTGCAACAGCGAATGGAATGGTTTAGAAAAGATCATCCGTTTGAAGATTAATTAACAGATGCAAGATCGTTTCAAAGACGACACATCCAACTTAAATGAATTTAAACTTAGCGAACTCTTATGGGAATGATCTGGAATAAGAGCAAAGAGTGTATGAGTCGGGACGAGATATCCGCCCTGCAGGGTAAACGGTTGCACAAACTGGTGGAACTGGTTTATCACAATGTGCCGTTTTACAGAGCGAAGATGCAGGAGCGGGATCTTTGCCCGGACGACATTCAAAGTATTGAGGATATCACAAAGCTCCCTTTTACCACCAAACAAGATCTTCGGGACAACTATCCGACGGGCCTTCAGGCTGCGAATCAGTCTGAAATTGTCCGGATTCATGCATCGTCGGGAACTACGGGTAATCCGACCATTGTCGGCTATACACGCCGGGATTTGGAGATATGGAGTGAGAGTGCGGCCCGTGCATTTACCGCTTATGGTGTAACGCGTAATGATATCTTTTCGGTTGGTTATGGTTACGGTCTCTTTACTGGAGGTCTCGGCGCCCATTACGGCGTTGAATATGTGGGTGCAACTGTCATTCCTACCTCTACAGGTAATACTGAAAAATTGCTTCGTCTGTTGAGGGATTTGAAAATTACCGGCATAGCTTGTACCCCATCTTATGCTCTTTATGTAGCCGATGCCATGGATAAACATGGAATGACCAAAGATGACATCTGTCTCAAAATCGGCGCATTCGGAGCAGAACCGTGGACCGAGAATATGCGTAAAGAGATTGAGACCCGCCTCGGACTGCAGGCTTATAATCTATATGGTTTGAGTGAGATTATCGGTCCGGGTGTCTCTTATGAGTGCCAGTGTAAAAAAGGTTCCCATATTTCGGAAGATCATTTTTATCCCGAAATTATCAATCCGGACACATTGGAACCACAGCCATACGGTACAACCGGAGAGTTGGTATTTACTACTCTGACCAAAACGGGAATGCCGTTGTTGCGGTATCGGACCAAAGATTTGACCTCTCTGATTGGCGAGAAGTGTGAGTGCGGTAGAACAAATGTCAGGATGACTCGGATTATCGGCCGCAGTGACGATATGTTGATTATTCGCGGTATTAATATTTTCCCGTCGCAGGTTGAAAGTGTTATTCTCGGTATGCCGGAGTTTGAGCCGGTTTATATGCTGGTTGTTGATCGGGTGAATAATCTTGATACATTGCAAGTTCAGGTGGAGGTTCGCAGAGATTACTTCAGTGATGAACTTGGAGCCATGTTGCAACTTCGTAAACGCCTTGCCGACAAATTGAAGAGTGTACTCTCTATCAGTGCTGATGTCAGGTTAATGGAGCCCAATTCCATTCCAAGATCAGAAGGAAAGAGCGTGAGAGTGATCGATAAGAGACATTTAAAATAACAGGATTATGACGATTAAGCAGATTTCAGTTTTCCTGGAGAATAAGAGCGGCCGTCTGAATGAGGTGGCGCGTGTGTTGGCTGCCAATCAGATCAATATGTTGGCTTTTTGTATTGCAGAAACAACAGATTTCGGTCTGATGCGCCTGATCGTGAAAGAGGTGGATAAAGCTGTTGAAGTTTTGCGCAATGCAGGCTTTGCTGTGATATTGACGGATGTGATTGCCATTCACTGTTCCAACCAGCCTGGATCATTATCCAAGATTTTGGAGAGTTTGGCTGAAGAGCATATTTTTATCGAGTACATGTATGCGTTTGCACAGTCAGAGAGGGCTGATGTGATCATTAATCCAAACGATTTGGAAAAGTGTATTCGTGTGCTGCAAGAAAAACATCCGGATATCTTGTAATCTGATTGAATCCGGTCACAACATCCCTTAGATTTTGTATCAAAGAGTATCCTTGTGACTCGATTTTATCGCTATTTGAGATTGCAGAGATTCTTCATTTTGAGAAGAAACGTTAAGTAATGTGCTATGAGCGTCACTATGTGCTGATAGACAGAATGTTTCTGAATTTTGAAGGAAGCATTGTATTGAGGGACTTCTGTTCGTTTAACATTTTAGCATGCAGAGAGTGCTCATATTGAGTTTTATAAACATATTTAGCAAAAACGTAACCCAGTCATCATGGATAGTCGTTATTTCCAACCCGAAATCGAAACTATGAAACGAGCCGATTTAGAGGCTCTTCAGATAAAACGACTTAAGGAGAGTATTCGCATTGCTCTTCAAAGCCCATTTTATAAAACACGTTTTGGAGAGATGGGAATTACTCCCGATAGTATCCGCAGTTTGGAAGATCTCCAAAAACTTCCTTTTACAACCAAAAATGATTTGCGGACTCATTATCCATTTGGGTTGGTGGCCGCTCCAATGAGTGACGTCGTTCGGTTGCACTCTTCCAGCGGTACGACGGGTAATCCGACTGTTATATGCCACTCTCAGCACGATTTGAACCAGTGGGCAAATCGGGTTGCTCGGTGTCTGTATATGGTTGGGGTGCGAAAAGATGATGTTTTTCAGAATACTTCTGGCTATGGTATGTTTACAGGAGGTCTTGGTTTCCAGTATGGAGCTGAGCTGTTGGGGGCGTTGACGGTTCCAGCTGCAGCAGGTAATACCATTCGCCAGATCAAGTTTATTCGTGATTTCGGAACTACGGCCATGCATGCTATTCCGAGCTATGTTTTCCGGCTGTATGAGGTGATGCAGGAGTTGAATATTGATCCGCGTAAGGATACCAAATTAAAGACATTGGTGATTGGTGCGGAACCCCATACGGATGCTCAACGTAGAAAAATTGAAGAAATTTTGGGTGTCAAAGCTTACAATAGCTTCGGTATGTCTGAAATGAGTGGGCCGGGTGTTGCATTCGAGTGTACGGAACAGAACGGGTTGCACTTGTGGGAGGATAGTTATATTATGGAAATTATCAACCCCGATACATTGGAACCGGTTCCGGATGGAGAGATTGGTGAGCTTGTGCTGACGACACTTGACCGTGATGCGATGCCATTAATTCGTTACAGAACGCGAGATTTAACCCGCATTATTCCAGGAGAGTGTCCTTGTGGACGTACTCATCGCCGAATCGATCGCCTGAAAGGTCGTAGCGATGATATGTTTATCGTTAAGGGTGTCAATATCTTCCCGATGCAGATCGAAAAGATTTTGATGCAGTTCCGGGAGTTGGGTGCCAACTATCTGATTACGGTTGATACGGTCAACAACAATGATGAGGTGATGGTAGAAGTGGAGTTGAGCGATCTGTTTACCGATGATTATTCTCAGCTTCAGGGGTTAACCCGTGAGATTACACGTCAGCTCAAAGACGAGATTCTGCTGACCCCAAAAATCAAACTGGTGGACAAAGGAACGCTTCCGCAATCGGAAGGGAAAGCGGTTCGTGTTAAGGATTTGCGAAAAAATAAGTAATATTAGCGGTTATGATGATCAAACAATTATCGGTATTCCTTGAGAATAAATCAGGTCGTTTGAATGAAGTCCTCGATATTTTGGGACAGGCTGATATTCGTATTATTGCGGCGACTGTAGCGGATACCTCGGAGTATGGAATTTTACGATTGATTACCTCGGATACAGCCAGTGCTTATGAAGTTTTGAAGGAGCATCGGGTAAGTGCTCAGCAAAGTGATGTCGTAGCGTTGACCTGTAACTCCAAAGCTGGTGTTTTTGCCTCTCAAATTAACTCGTTTGCAAAAGAGGGGCTCTCTATTGAATACATGTATTGTTTCTCGATTCGCGATAAAGCCTTTTTGATTTTGCGAACAAGTGACAATGCTCGTGTAGATGAAATTGCTCAACACTACGGATTGAGTATCATTACCGAGCAAGAGTTGCTTCAACTATAGTTGAAGTGTTGACGCTGTACTGATTAATTCCTACGGCTATGAAACGATCCGACTGCCTCCTGTTGCTTCTATTGTGTGCCGTTGTTTGCCTGTTTGAGTTTATTGCTCCATTACGTGATGGATATATGCAGGCCAATGCGGCCCATCCTTATTGGATGGCTTTTCTGAAATTTGCAATTTTGGCAACATTGGGGGAGATGATTGGGCTGCGGATCAAAACTGGGTCCTATAATGAGCCTGGATTTGGAATATTACCCCGTGCAGTGGTTTGGGGCTTGTTGGGAATGTGGATTGCGGTTGCTTTGAAGACGTTTGCTGCCGGAATTCCCCATTTTCTACAGAGCTTAGGTGTGGATCAGGCTGTAGAGGCCATGAAAGGTCCTTTAAGTGTGGAGAAGGTGCTCTGTGCGTTTGTGATTAGTGTGATGATGAATACGACCTTTGGTCCCGTGTTCATGACTGTTCACAAAGTGACAGATACACATATCTTAAATTGCGGAGGGTCGTTGAGAGCTTTGGTTACGCCGATACCTTTCGGAGAAATTTTGTCAGGCCTGAATTGGAAAGTACAGTGGGGTTTTGTTTTCAAAAAGACGATACCGTTGTTTTGGATTCCGGCACATACAATCACCTTTTTATTGAAGCCACAATATCAGGTCCTGTTTGCTACGTTGTTGGGTGTCGCTTTGGGTATTTTCCTTTCAATAGCGGCGATCGCTAACCGAAAAGCTAATTAATTCACTATTAGATTGTGCTGAAGGTGGGTGCTGCTGAAATGTGCAGTATATGGTGTGGTGTGTCTTTGAACATAATCTGTTATTGTGATACTGATCGGGACGATGTGTCAGTTGTGTCGTTTGCAGTCATATTCTATAATTGAACATTGAAAAGTTTGTAGGCGTATTTTCTATCTGAATCCTGTACCCCTTCCTGGAAACCATTGCAGCCTTGACGGCTTGGCAATCACATAACTAAATAGATGTGACATGGGAGAACTTGTGCAAATTTTCCGTTTATACTGAAAATCTGCATAATGGTTCATGTTGAATAGTATTAGTGTGCTTTAAGATACCGGGTGGAAGGATGAACGTTGTCACGGAAGGTAGTCATCCAAGATGCCTCCACCAAGCACTAAATCTTCTTGATAGATAACTACGGGTTGCCCTTTGGCTGGAGCCCATGCTGGACAGTCAAGTTCGATTCGCAGCATTTGAGGCAATATGGTCGTCGAATCACGATTAGTACATTCTGTATTGGCCTTTGCATCTGGTACTTCTACGGCAGGGTAGGGATACATATGTGCTGTACCGTTGGGGTTACGTCCAATACCTCGTATGATAACACGCAATGAATTCGATGTAAATAGCTTTTGAGGGTTAGGTGAGTGCCATTCACGCAGAATTAAGGTGTGGTAAAATAAAGAGGCGGGATCTCCGACAATGATCCGATTGTGAAGCGAATCGATAGCGGTGACGGCAACCCCTTGGAGTGTGGTGTTCAACCCTCGTTTTTGCCCGATTGTGTAGTTCGTATATCCGGAGTGTTGTCCCACGATCTGTCCCTGGTGATCGACAATCTCTCCTGTACCGATTGGGGGTAATTCACGTTGTAAAAAATCCCGGTAATCCGCTCCGTGTAAGAAACAGATTCCCATACTTTCGCGTTGGGCGTTTTTTTTCTGTGGTGTGCTGTACAGAGTCTTGATTTCGCTTTTGATTTGATCTCCCATCGGAGTCAGAGCCATGGATAGGCAGCTTTGTGGAACTCCCCATAAATAGTAGGATTGATCTTTAATCGGGTCAATCGCTTTGCGGACATAGTAGATGCTCTGTTCGCGATGAATCCGGAAATAGTGGCCGGTGGCAATATGGTCGAATCCTTGATGTTGAGCCAGATTGTATAGTGCATCCCATTTGATTTGCGGATTGCAACGTGTGCATGGCGCTGGCGTCTCTCCTCGACGATATCCGTCAATAAAGTAGTCAATGATCTCTTGACGAAAGCGACCCTTTGTGTCCAAAATTTGCAGTGGCAAGTTGAGCTTTGTAGCTCCTTTGCGTGCCTTGTCAAGCAGTTCGAGATTTCCCGTTGTGTCGAGGGTGACGAGGTGAACGTCATATCCTTGTTCTCGTAGGATTATGGCAGCGGCGGTACTGTCTATACCGCCGCTGAATCCTAATAGAACACGTTTTTTTGTTTTATGTGTGTAATCTGCCACCTTTCTGCAAAATGGTTAAGAGTGATGAAAATTGTTCTGGAAACGGTCGAATTAGATGGAGTCACTTAGCACTTTGACCATTATGCGTACAGTTCACCTGGCTTTGGTGAAAAACACAAGTCCACCCTTTTCAACGTCCAGTAGGTTTCGGCCCAGTCTTCCAATTTTTATTTATGGGTGGATCGTGCCATCCGGATCGCCATATTGATCCCAATTTTTGAGAACGTCAAGTGCTTTGTCGAAGGTTTCGTCAAATTCGGCGTTCATGATGATGTAGTATTCGTTGATTCCCCACAATTTTTGCGCGATTAGAGCCTTGAGTTGTGCACGGATCAGTCGTGCCGAGCGGTCGAATTCAGTCTGGTTGAATTCTATGTCGCGTTGAGTGGCCAACTCAGTCAACTCGGACAACATCTTGTCCGTTACTAGAAAATCGCGATTGAAGGTCTCGAATGTCGGATACTGTTTGGCCAATTTGTCACGGTTTCGATCCATGTAGGAAACCGCATATTCGTTCAACAGCCCTTTGCGAACCATGCTGGTCAAATAGTTCGAATACTCTGTGGTGTCGTATTGAACCAAAATGTCGGGTGTAATTCCACCGCCTCCATACACAGTCCGTCCGCTCCGTAGCGTTTTGAACATCAACGTTGAGTCAACCGAAACTGAATCTTCAAGACTTTCGAACCGTTTGAAGAAGTCCTCTTCATAGCCTTTCAGATCTCCATTGTGGTATGGACGTTGAATGACACGTCCAGTTGGGGTATGGTAGCGTGCGACCGTCAAGCGTACGGCCGATCCGTCCATCAGTGGAATCTGTTGTTGTACGAGTCCTTTGCCGAAAGTCCGACGTCCAATTATCAAAGCTCTGTCCCAATCTTGCAGTGCCCCGGATACAATTTCACTGGCTGAGGCCGATGTCTCGTTTGTAAGTACGATAACTTTGCCTTGCAAGAACTCTCCGTTGTGAGTAGCACGAGCTTCATCGTGCGGAATACGCATCCCCTCCATGGAAACAATCAGATTGCTTTTAGGCAGGAAGAAATTGCTCAATTCAATAGCCTGTCCGAGCAGTCCGCCACCATTGCTGCGCAGGTCGAGAATCAGTGCATCGATCGGTTGCAATTTCTGGTATGCTTCCAAAAACTCCTTGAAGGTGTTGTTGGCAAATCGGTTGATGCGGATATAGCCGGTTGTAGAATCCACTTTGTAAGCTGCATCGACTGTGTAGATCGGAATATCGTCACGAACGATGGAGAAATCCAACGTGTCGGGTTCTCCATGCCGAACCACCCCGATGTCGATGCGAGTTCCTTTGGGGCCACGTAAAATTTTGGGCACATCCAACAGTTTGGTGCCTACGATACTTTTCCCGTCTGCCGATACAATGCGGTCGTTGGGCAGTAGCCCGACCTGTTCCGAAGGACCTCCGGCGATCACATTGACTACGATAACCGTATCGTTCAGGATGTTGAATTCAATTCCGATTCCACTGAAAGAGCCTTCTGTGAACATCTCTTCGGACTCCTTCATCTCCTCTTGCGTGAGGTATGTAGAGTGGGGGTCGAGTTGCAACAACATGGCTTGTATGGCCTTTTCGACCAATTGATCGTTGTGCAGGGTGTCCACATAAGTCCCGTTCAGATAACGGTAAAATTGATTCAACTTCTGCAGTTGAAACATGGGGTCCTCTTTGACCTTCGGATCCACTTCCGGCAGACGGGGTTGTGCCGCTATTTCGGTACAACTCCATCCCAAGAGCAGAGCGAAGATGCCATATTTCAGTTTACGGGTCATCTTATTCGATCAAATTTAACAGTTCAGTTTGAGCGACTTTGGTTTGCTCGCCCGTTGTCATATTTTTGAGGGTTGCCGCACCTTCTGCCAATTCATCGCTACCAATGATTACCACATAAGGAACGCCACGACGATTGGCATATTCCATCTGTTTTTTCATTTTGGCGCTTTCCGGGTAGATCTCGCATGCAATATCTGCCTGCCGCAATTGCTGCATCACCTTCAGAGCGGCCAGCTCCTCCTCTTTGCCGAAATTGAGCAGCAATACCCGGGTGGTCCCTTTTGTTTCGGCGGGGAAGAGGTTCAGACCGGTCATCACGTCATAGATACGATCAGCTCCGAATGAGATACCTACACCGGACATGTTCGGCATTCCGAATATGCCGGTCAGGTCGTCGTATCGTCCACCGCCGCAGATACTGCCGATGGCAAAATCTTTAGCCTTCACTTCGAAGATTGCTCCGGTATAGTAATTCAATCCACGTGCTAACGAAAGATCAAGCTCAATTTCGAGCGGAATATTGAGAGCATCCGTATATCCGAAGATGGTCTCCATCTCTTCGATACCTTTGAGACCTGTTTCGCTTGCACCGATGGCTTCGCGCAATTTGCTAAGTTTTTCGCTGTTGCTGCCGCTCAACGAAAGGATCGGTTGCAGTGCTTGGACTGCCTCTTCGGAGATTCCTTTGTCGCGCAACTCCTCATTGACCGCCTCGAGACCGATTTTCTCCAATTTGTCGATGGCAATGGTGATATCCATCATTTTATCGGCATGCCCGATCGTTTCGGCAATGCCGTAAAGGATCTTTCGGTTGTTCATTTTGAGCACCACAGCGATACCCAATTTCGCAAACACCTTCTGTACAATGTCGATTAACTCTACCTCGTTGAACAGGCTGCGGCTTCCGATCACATCCACGTCACACTGATAAAATTCGCGGTAGCGCCCTTTTTGAGGACGGTCTGCACGCCATACGGGTTGAATCTGATAGCGTTTGAACGGGAACGAGATTTCACTTTGGTGCTGAACCACATATCGGGCAAAGGGAACGGTCAAGTCATATCGCAGCCCCTTTTCGCAAATTTTGGTTGAAAGGGCGTTACTGCCAGCTTCGAGCTGTTCAGAGGTGATACCATTCAGATAATCTCCCGAATTAAGGATTTTGAACAGTAGTTTGTCTCCCTCATCGCCATATTTTCCTAACAGGGTCGAGAGATTTTCCATGGCGGGCGTCTCCAGTGGCATAAAGCCGCAAGTGCGGAAGACGCTCTTTATTGTATCGAAAATGTAGGTGCGTTTGATCATCTCCTCGGGGCCGAAATCACGAGTCCCTTTGGGTATGGATGGTTTTTGTGCCATGATAATGAATGTATGATTAGGCTAAAAGTTTACGATATTTCACGCGATGAGGTACGGTGTCCCCGAGGCGTTTGCGTTTATTCTCTTCGTATTCGCTGTAGCTGCCCTCGAAGAAGACCACTTGTGAATCCCCTTCGAAAGCGAGGATGTGTGTGGCGATACGGTCGAGGAACCAACGGTCGTGCGAGATCACGACGGCACAACCCGCAAAGTTGTTCAGACCCTCTTCCAACGCCCGGAGAGTATTAACATCGATGTCGTTGGTCGGCTCATCGAGCAACAGGACGTTCCCTTCCTCTTTGAGGGCGAGGGCCAGATGCAGACGATTCCGCTCACCTCCCGACAGCATGCCGCACTTCTTCTCCTGGTCGGTTCCACTGAAGTTGAAGCGTGAAACGTAGGCCCGGGCATTGATGCTGCGACCGCCGAGCTGAATCAACTCGCTATCCTGAGAGATGACCTGATAAACGGTCTTTTCGGGGTCAATCGATGTGTGTTGCTGATCAACGTAAGCCAATTTGACGGTTTCGCCGATTTTAAATGTACCGCTGAGGGGCTTTTCGATACCCATAATCAGCCGGAAAAGTGTCGTTTTACCTACGCCGTTAGGACCAATGACACCGACAATGCCGGCAGGGGGGAGCGAGAAATTGAGGTGTTCGTACAGCAGACGATCCCCATAGCCCATTGATACATCCTGAGCCTCGATCACCACATCACCCAACCGAGGTCCATTCGGAATGAAGATTTCGAGTTTCTCCTCTTTCTGTTTGGTATCTTCGTTCAGCATCTTGTCGTATGCGGCTAGACGAGCCTTGCTCTTGGCATGACGGGCAGAGGGAGCCATACGTACCCACTCCAACTCCCGTTCGAGTGTCTTGCGACGTTTGCTCTCCTGTTTCTCCTCGAGAGCCAAGCGGTTGGATTTCTGTTCCAGCCAGCTGCTGTAATTGCCCTTCCAAGGAATACCTTCGCCTCGATCCAATTCGAGAATCCAACCAGCAACCTTGTCGAGGAAGTAGCGGTCGTGTGTAACGGCAATAACGGTGCCTTTATACTGTTGCAAGTGTTGTTCGAGCCAATCAATACTCTCAGCATCGAGGTGGTTAGTCGGCTCATCTAGCAGCAATACATCCGGCTCCTGCAACAGCAGACGACAAAGTGCGACACGTCTCCGTTCACCACCCGAAAGGTGTTTAACCAGTTGATCTCCATCGGGACAACGCAGTGCATCCATCGCTCGTTCCAGGGTTGCATCGAGTTCCCAACCGTTTTTGTGGTCGATGGCTTCGGTCAGCTCTCCTTGACGTTCGATCAGTTTGGCCATCTGGTCATCGTCCATAGGCTCCATGAATTTGGCATTAACCTCTTCATACTCCTTGAGCAGGGCGACCACCTCGGCACAACCCTCTTCAACCACTTCACGGACCGTCTTGTTGTCGTCCAGTTTCGGCTCTTGTTCCAGATAGCCGACCGTATATCCGGGAGAGAAGACCACTTCACCCTGGAAGTTCTGATCCAGTCCGGCGATAATCTTCATTAGGGTCGATTTTCCGGATCCGTTCAGACCGATAATGCCGATTTTGGCACCATAAAAAAACGAGAGGTAGATGTTGTTCAATACTTTTTTCTGGTTGGTGAAGGTCTTGCTGACACCCACCATCGAGAAGATAATTTTGTCGTCTGCCACAGGTTTAATTCCGTTTATGCGTTTGTCTATTTATCCTGATTCGTCCGCATCACACAAGTGGTGCGGACGAATCGGAAACTTTATCATGAACGATGAATCGAAATTATATATTGTTAAGGCTATAGCTGTCCACAAAAATACATGTTTGCATTCGATTCATCTTTCCAAATCCCTGACGAACTAAAGCCATGTTTTTGATAGCGGTTTTATTGTTCGTCTTTATGGAATTGTTATTAGAGTGTGGAACATTGAGCGCACTCTTTGTCTCAGCCGTTGGAAATACTCTTTTGCTATCAATAGACCTATTTCAACAAAGAATTAGGATCGAGATTGGCGCTTTCAATGTCTTTGAAATATTTGTAGGTGCCCACCTTGAGTTCATCGGTTGCATCTTCGTCACAGACGATGATACCGGCTGGATGCAGCTGCAAGGCGCTGATTGTCCATTGATGGTTGTATGCTCCTTCAACACCTGCAGCCAGTGCACGTGCTTTGTTGTGTCCCATGGTGAGAATCATTACTTCACGAGCAGCCATGACAGTTCCTACACCGACAGTCAGAGCTGTTTTTGGAACCAGTTCTGTGTCACCGCCGAAGAAACGAGAGTTGGCAATAATTGTATCTTTGGTCAATGTCTTGACGCGAGTGCGTGAGTTGAGCGAAGAAAAAGGTTCGTTAAATGCCAAATGGCCGTCAGGACCGATGCCGCCCATAAACAGATCGATGCCACCTGCCTCTGCAATACGCTGCTCGTAAGATGCGCATTCTGCTGCCAAATCCGGTGCGTTCCCATTGAGGATATTGACATTTTCAGGTTTGATGTTGATGTGGCTGAAAAAGTTATTCCACATGAATGAGTGATAGCTTTCGGGATGCTCTTTGGGAATGCCTACATATTCGTCCATGTTGAACGTAATGACATTGGCAAACGATACGATCCCTTTTTCGCAATAGCGGATCAGGGCTTTGTATGTCCCCAGTGGGGTTGAACCTGTGGGAAGACCCAATACAAATGGTTTGTCGGTATGGGCCTGATGTTCATGGATGCGTTTCACTATGTAGGCCGCTGCCCATTCTGATACGCCTTTGCCGTCTGGCTGAATAATAAGTCTCATAGTTTTGTATTATTTATTTTTGTTTTTATTTGCCTGTGAATTATCACGATAAGATCAAAAAAACTGCAATCTCAAAGTGACAATTTTTGTTGGGTGTTGCTTTCGTTACTTTGATTCCATGATGGAGCATTCAAAGTGTGTTGTGTGTAAAGCGTATTTCAAACGATGATTGCCCTCAAAATGGAGTACAATCAGAATCATAAATCATTGGGTTAGACAATTTGACTCGGCAAACATCTATTCGTTTACTGGAGGTGTCACAATGTTCTATGTCGTATGTTGAAAATTTGCTACGCAGTAAAAGATACATTAAAATAGTCTGACAAATACCTCGATTGCCTGATATTCTGCCATACCCAATTTATCGTATAAAATAGCCGTATTCTGGTTTCTTTCTTCGGCACGTTGCCAGAATTCACGTTTATCTTCACCAGGGAAGGGCATTACATCCTTTTGTGACAGGTGCTTGTAAACGGCGTGGCGTTTCTGCATTACCTCGTCGGGGCTCAATGGTACGGCCATATCGACCATATCGAGGCTCCACTCCTGCCATGCTCCACGATACAACCACATGCGGCAATCTTTGAGCCACTCTTCGTTTTGTACCTTCTCAATAGCTGCCAATAAAGCCTCGATGCAGACACGGTGTGTTCCATGGGGGTCAGAAAGGTCACCGGCTGCATAAATCTGATGCGGTTTGACCTGTTGTAACAGATCGACAATGATTTGAATATCCTTGTCGGTGAGCATGCCTTTTTTTACACCACCTGTTTCATAGAAAGGTAAGTTCAAGAAGTGGATATGTGATTCATCGCTCAGCCCCATTTGGCGGCAGGCTGCTTTGGCCTCAGCACGACGGATCGCCCCTTTCAATCGACGTAATTCGACAGGTTCAGGTTCTCCTTTTTTCTTGTTGCGAATGATCTTTTCTATTGCTTTGTATTGATCACCAAGACCACACTCACGTGCCGTGTCCAGATTTTGCAATACCGTGTCATCCAAGACGGCAATGTTTCCAGAGGTTTGATATGCAACATGTACATCGTGGCCTTGATCAATCAAACGGATAAAAGTTCCTCCCATTGAGATGACATCATCATCGGGATGCGGGCTGAAAATCAATACCCGTTTAGGATAGGGGGTTGCTCGTTCCGGACGGGTCGAATCATCTGCATTGGGCTTTCCACCTGGCCAGCCGGATATGGTGTGCTGCAAATCGTTAAATACCTGTATGTTGATGGTGTCGTAGGTCATGCCGGTCTCTTCGAGGAGCTGTCCCAGCCGGTTGTCGGTGTAATCTTGATAGGTGAGTTTCAAAATAGGTTTGTTCACCTTGCGGCACAACCACAGAACAGCTGTACGGATAAAACGCTCCGGCCATTCACAAGTTCCTACTAACCAAGGTGTTTTAACTCTGGTTAACTCTTGTGAAGCACCTTCATCGATAACGACTTCAATATTGGGGTGCTGCTGTAAACAGGTTGCAGGTGTAGTGATGTCTTCTTTGCCTTCAACAATCGCTTTGATAACATCGGCTTTATCTTCACCCCAAGCCATGAGAATGATCCGTTTGGCTTTGAGAATTGTACCGAGTCCCATGGTGATAGCCCGACGTGGAACGTTGTCAATGCCATAGAAAATTGAGGAAACGGCTTGACGACTTTCATTACCCAATGCAACCAAGCGGGTACGGGTGTTGGAATAGGTGCCCGGTTCGTTGAATCCGAGTTGGCCTTGTACACCGGTGCCGAGGAACAACAGGTCTAATCCGCCATACTCTTCGATTTTCGACTCATAATCGCGGCAGAAATCGGCTACTTTATCTTGTGGTAATGTAGCATCGGGTATGTGGATGTTTTCAGGTAAAATATCTATGTGGTTCAACAGATTTTCGTGGATTATCCAGTTACGGCTCTGTTGTTCTTTAGGCGAAATAGGGAAGAATTCGTCAAGACTGAATACAACTACATTGCGGAAACTTAAGCCCTCCTTTTGATGAATGTCCACCAATGCACGGAATGTGCCGACAGGAGATTTCCCGGTGGTAATACCCAGAATGCAGAGCTCCCCGAATTTTTGTTTTTCGCGGATGCAACTTTCAATTTCGCGTGCGATATACATCGATCCGGCCTCTTCGGCAGGGAAGATGGTCGTATTGATTTTTTCGAATTTACGGATAATATCTTCAGGGTTAGCTCCTGGTTTGAGCCCTCCCGTTTTCTTCAGTTTGTAGTTTCTGGTTGCCATTTTCAAGATGAGTTAAAATAACCCTTAAAGGTAGAAATAAACGCAAGAACTACCAAATTATAAGCTGATATGCGGGGCGAATTTTCTTTTAGACAGGTTGTGAAATGTCTGTAAGAGTGATGGATTATGTAGTATGATCGATTCGGACAAAAGAGTTGCGCCCGGAGAATTTACATATGCAAACCATCAGGTTTCAGATTATTTAATTCGTATGCGGTATCGTTAAATGGAGAATCATGCAAAGTATTACGAGTTCAGTCTGTAGCTGTGAAAAGATTTCTTTGATTTGATGCAAAATGTGCAATTATTCAATGCGAATGTGAGGGAAGGGTTGGCGCGCTGATGAAAATTTGTTAACTTAGGTTAAACATGTCTATGTGGTGTGTATTCACGGATGCGGAGTGTACTTTATATTATTCTCACCGGTGCTGTTAGAGGTATCAACCCCAATTCTTTTCTCTTAAAAGTTGTTGCCATATGTATATCAAATTGATACAACCCCGAATGACCAAACGCCCCATGGATACAGAGCTTAAAATACGTATGTCTCCACCGTTGGGGCTGTATACGATCGCACGAATGTTTTCAGATGATTATACAGTAGTGGTTGAAAATGAGAATATAACGCCAATTGTATGGGATGATGCACCGGATGTAGTCGGTATTACGGTAACGGTCAATTTATTGCCTCGCGCTGTTGAAATAGCTCGCAAGTTTCGGGAACGTGGTTCAAAAGTGGTGGCAGGGGGTATTCATATTACTACGGCTCCGGAGACTGTTCCTGAAAATAGTTTTGATGCTCTTTGTATTGGACCTGCAGAACTTACCTGGCCACAAATTATCGATGACCTTGAACACGGGCGTTTGAAACGGGAATATCGCTGTAAGAGAAAATTTGTCGGCGAAGATATTGTTTCGCCGGCATATCATTTGATCTCGTCTGCAGATTACCTGTATTGCAACATTATCCATACGAGTCGGGGATGTCCATTCCGTTGCGATTTTTGTTACAATTCATCTACTGAAAGAGCCTATGTGTTACGTCCGGTTGAAGATGTGGTTGCCGAAATCAAAGCAATCGGACGGAGACATATTATGTTTATTGATGACAACTTCAATGGAAATCCACGTTGGACTCGAAAATTGCTTGCCGCTATTCGACCATTGCATATTCGTTGGCATTGTGCAGTTTCGATCAATATAGCCAAAGATACAGAACTGCTTGATCTGATGCGTGATTGTGGCTGTATGGGGCTTTTTATCGGATTTGAAAGTATCAGTGGGGGCTCGATTGATAGTGTGCATAAAGTCCAGAATCATATCGATGAGTATGAACGTGCAATTAAAGAGATTCACGATAGGGGAATAATGATTAATGCAAGTTTTGTTTTCGGACTTGATGAAGATACCCCTGAAACTTTCTCAAAAACATTGGATTGGATGGTTAAAAATAGAATCGAGACAGTGACTTCCCATATCTTGACACCTTATCCAGGTACGAAAGTTTATGAACAGATGCGAGCGGCAGGTCGGATTGTGAGTGAGGATTTGGCGCTTTACGATACGGCTCATGTTGTCTATACTCCGCGAAATCTTACTCCTGAGGAGCTTTACAACGGCTATTTGTGGATTTACAAAAAACTTTATTCTTGGCGAAATATTTTACGCAGGATGCCCAGGTCTCGTCGTCAGATCCCCTCTTACTTGCTGTTTAATATTTTTTATCGCAAATACGGTCGTTTTACCGAGTGGCTTTGTAGGCTTTTAACGTATGAACGGATTGGCAAGATTGCGGATCGGAGTGTTATTTCCAGGTGGTTGCATTAGTATTCAGGAAGAGTATATGATAATTACATATATCTTCGTGCCAATGATTTGTGATTAAAAACAATGTTCTTTTTTTTATTTTAATTATTTTTCTTGGCTTGTTGACCCGTTAGCTTCTGATAACATTTGTTGATATAGGGACTCGGCCTGCTGTATTATGCTAATGTAATAGGAATCATTTTTACTCTTGGAGATTTTAGCTCGTTTTTCCTTAGTTTCTAATGTGGAAATCAGAGGTATACACGTACCAGACTGATTAGTATAGAATACTTGTTTTACAGGGATGGTGTTGTTGACGAGTTTTTCTACCAGGATACATTCTGTACTTTCATAGGAGGTTAGATAGACGGCCGTTATGGCATTGGATATGTCTAAATAATCTAATTTGTTGCTTATAATCCTATATTCATTTTCTCCTTTCCAATCGATTTGTTTGGTAAAGAATATCTCTTGTCGATGAGTAATGATATAGTTCTCAATGTCTGTTATTGTTTTTAGGCCATTTGATAAGTATATGTCCTTATGTAGTACATTTTTGTATTTGACGGGAGCATGAAACATATCTTTTTGGTTTAAGGGCATTTTTGCATAATCAAACTCAATGCATACACCTCGTCTTTTGTCTCCATAATGTCCCCACATCATAGCTGACATGCATCCCTTGATATATGAATCATAATTCATTGACAAGCTGATCTGCTTGTATTTTGATCGCATGTCTTTATACGCAAAGATCATACAAACATTTTCGGATAACGGATGGATGGATTCACTGAGTTCCATCATGTCATTCACCCCTTCTGGTGCAGAGAAACGCAATTGTTTGGTCAGCCATATTTTTACAAATGTTTCAAATGAGGTGTAATGATATAATTTTTGCTTTTTTTCTTTCAGTGATAATTTGTGTCCAGGAAATCTTCCGTTGCTATTAAGTATAGATTTTGCTGTGTCTTTGCTCATAGTTATTCTATAAAATAAGAGCAATAAATTATTTTATTAAAAAGACAAAAAGCGACTTAAAAGCCGCTTTTTGTGAGTATTACCCGTATTTAGAGATTTTGACGAGATTTAATACTCCTCTTCGTTGAAGAAATTTATCTATATTGATTATCAATACATTATGTAACAAACAATGAAATTTGCGCAAACAAACCGCACCGTCTGAGACGGTCTGAGGCGATGTGAGGAATGTTTGGACAAAAAAATTAATGCGACTTAAATATTTTGTTAAATTTAGAATCGGCAATGCCATATAGAACCTTTAAGTACAAATACACTCCTCTACATAGAGAGCAAAAACTCTCATAGATATATTTTTTTAAATAGTTCAACTCTAAATCATTATTGACTTGTGAATGTTTGCCAACAGTTACAATATATGCACCCACATTTTGTAATGCTAACCAATTGATTTTTGAATTAGGCATTTTATGTTTTATATCTGACTCGAAATCATCCATCAGCGCATAATAATTTTTTATTCGTATATCACCAAAATGAGTAGACATCTTAGCTTGCGGATGATTTGTATCTATAAAACATTGTACACTTTTTAAAGGTACTTTCATTAATTCTCTACAAACAAGCATAGCCATATATTGGATATGGCTATCATAAATATATGTTTTATGCACAAAAGAATTTGCCCAAGTATTAACTAATGATATAGTTTTAGTTTTCAGAGGGAACTGGATGTACCAACGTGAACCTGCTTTATTATTAACTTCAATAAATTGCCAAGCAACCTGTGTGAATTTCTTAATTGGAGCATTACTATATTGCTCAGTTATATTGGAATACCCTATAACATTTCTCCAAAATATCTCTAAAAATTGACGTATAATAAATATTGTATTCGGCTTGATATCTCTATAATCAAACTTTGAAAAGTCGCTATGCTCTATGAAAAACAGTTCATTCATCGCAAAACTCATATCCAAAGTTGATAATTCAGGTCTTCTTCCATGAGCACACATTAATGAAGAAGGTGCTTTATTGTAATATTTTTCGTATTCAACAATCGCAAATTCACTCTCACAACACAAGTTCAATAATAAAGTTTTATACCTATCTATATATCGAATATCAATAGTAGATTTTAATGCTTGGATATAGCTTCTTAAAGCATATAGATTATTTTTCACAAACTCCTTATATGCAGATTTTTTCTTAAAACCATTAACACAAAAAAGAGTAGGTGCTAGATTATCATAGCTAATAATTTTACCTTGAAATATTCCATTTGTATAATTAAGAATCCATTCAATATAATCTTCTAAAGATTTATACAAAACTTCACTTGATACGACAGGATTAATACTATAGTAGTTTTCAATATTACTAGATAGAATTTTCAATTCCTGTATATCTACATAATTGTTATTTAAGTTCAATAAATACCTCATTGAAAAATTTAAATATAAGTATACATTGATGCGTAATTATAGATTTTTTTACAAACCTGTAACATGCTTTTGGAAAGAGTCGTATCTCTCCAATTGTAAAATTGGATAAAGGTCCAATATCCCCTTAATATCAGTAATTTACTTGTAAAAAATGCAATACAGTTCAAAAAGGCTGAAATAGAGCAATCTGTAGTGTTCATTATAAAAATTTACGCACACAAATTAAGATAAAGAACTACATTAACCACAATAACCTTTTATAAATCTTTATCCACATTGTTAAACCTAAAAACAAATGTGTTTTCGGAATATTTCATTTTATTTTTTGTCTCAATTTTATCTCCTGCATGAATTATAAACTTACCATTATTAAGTGCTAGTGCCTTTTTAATATAACCTAATCCTAATCCATTTCCATTTAATTTATTTGCAACAGCTTCAACTCCTGAATAATGATCATTAAAAATACTAGTTCTTTCACTAGGATGAATATAAAAACTACTCATTTTAAAAGCTACATCAACATTAATTTCGTTTTCGATAAATGAAACTTTTAATGTCGAATATGGCTTCATATACTTAATGGCATTGGAAAAGATATGATATAGTGCTACTCTAATTGTATCAAAATCAAAAAATATAATCACATCTTTATCTTCAATATACAGCTCCAAGTGCTTTTCTCTAAATTCTACATCAAATGAATGATAAACATTCAAAATAACTGCTTTGACATTATGATTTTGTTTAAAAAGTACAGGATTCTCAAATGACAGCTTTTCATGTGTTGTAAACTCTGTCTTAATATGGTAATTGTTTTTTGCTAATTTCAATAACGTCAAAGTTGCTTCTCTTGGTTCTAATCGAACTTTATCTTCAACGATGTCAAATAAGCTACGATATGACAAATTGGGATTTTGAGGAATGAACAAAGCTTGAGTAGCAATACTTTGTGCATTTAGTGATTTTAAATTATGTACAATTTGAGAGTATTTTTCTCTTTCTATTTGAGCATAATTAGATTCTATTCGTGAAATAAATGAAACTAGAAATGGTATCTCTGACTTAATGATTGAAAATCTTTCAATAAATCGCTTATTATTTTTGCATTCAGATTTACTACAACATAAAAAAATATTTTTCTTATGAGCAATTGAAGCTCCTAATCTGCATACATCTTCATATAAAGAACATTGAGTCTGTTCCAACTCTTTTTCTACAGCAGCAAGACACTTCTCACAGTCGGATTCTAGATTACAATACCAGACTTCTTTTTCATCCCATATTTTACAGTGCATATTTATTTTAAACTATTTCTATAATTATCGATTATGTTAATAAACTCGTATGGGTCTGCATTTTTAGATAAAACTCCATCTAGGAGATTAAAATCAGAATTAAGCGCATGATGCTGCGCAGAATAAAGGTAAACTTTCTTATTTCCAAATCGTTTTTTTATAGCTTTGGCAACCCCTAATCCTTGTTCTGTGGGGAATAAATTTTCACCCACTCCATTAATATCTACAAAAATAATATTTGCGTTACAAATCTCTGGGGAATCTATTCTTTTTACAACTGATATTTTTTTCACATTAACGTATCCCGCTTGTTTCAAATTCTTCACATAATCAAAACTTTGATCATCAATAAAAAGGACAGAGATCTCCTCTTTGTCTTGAAATTGTTTGTTATCATTATTTAATGATGCACTTATAGGGATATTCACATTAACAGTTTGTGATATAGATTGATTTTGATTCTTTATACCAGACCGTTTCCTTAGTAGCGCAATAATACCCGCTATGGCACTCACACCAATTCCACTAAATATCCATTCTTTATTATCAGATATAAATTGCAGAAAATTACTCATAGCATAAAGTTTAAGTTCTAATATACTAGTTACAAAGATATGAACAATAACCGACTTATCGAATATAATTTACTATATTTGTGCTATTCTATCGATGCATAATATGAAATTAAATAGAATAAAAGTTGTCTTGTCTGAAAAAGGTATTTCTCAGACATGGCTGGCAAAGCAGCTTGACAAAAGCTTTAGTATGGTTAATGCTTACGCTTGCAATAGGATCCAACCCAATTTGGAGACTCTTCAGCAAATTGCAGAAATTCTTCAAGTTGATCTGAAAGATTTGATAACAGACAAGGATGAACGCCGATGATGTTTAGATAATAGGAACTATTTATTTTTGGCTATAACTTCCGATAATAAAACATTATATGAACATGGGCATTAGTCATGAACTATCAGAGGAAGATATAAAGTTCCGCTATATCAACGATGCCATCACAAGTAAGGGATGGACAAAAGATAGTATTTTTATGGAACAGCAGGTTAAATTTACCGATGGTAAAATTAGCCTGCATGGTAATATTGTACATCGAGAACCGCCGAAGTTCGCTGACTATGTGTTATATGTAAACAAGGCTACTCCAATTGCAATAGTAGAAGCAAAGGATGCCAAGCATACTGTTTCCTATGGTTTACAACAGGCAATGGAATACGCAAAAATGCTTGATGTCAAATTTGCGTTCAGTTCTAATGGGGAAGGTTTTGCCGAGCATGATTTTCTGACTGGGAAGGAACGATTTTTCAGTATGGATGAATTTCCAACCCGCGAAGAATTGATTGAACGATACAAAAAGGAGGTAAACGATGGAAACGGACTTAATGAACAGGAGGTAGCTGCCATCAATCAGCCTCTGTGCAGCGGACAAAACATTTTTCCTCCAAGATATTATCAACTCAATGCTATAAATCGTACTATAAATGCCATCGCAAAAGGACAAAACCGTATTTTACTTGTGATGGCTACCGGTACAGGTAAAACATACACGGCGTTTCAAATTGTTTGGCGACTACTCAAAAGCGGATTAAAGAAAAAAGTTCTTTATCTTGCCGACCGTAATATATTGGTAGACCAATCCATTGAACAGGATTTCAAGCCTTTGGAAAAAGTAATCCATAAAATAGATTATTCCAAAGACAAGAATAAATTGAAGGAGCTCCTTTCTCATCAAGTGTATTTTGCGCTTTACCAACAGCTTATTGGGCAAAATGATGCGAAAAACTATCAGGAGCTTTTCCCTAACCCGAATTATTTTGATCTCGTAATCATAGACGAATGTCATAGAGGAAGTGCCAAAGATGACAGCAACTGGCGCACTATACTGGATTATTTTTCCTCTGCCACACATATCGGCATGACTGCAACACCAAAAGAAACACGATATCAATCAAGTATTGGATACTTTGGCGAACCGATTTACACATATAGTCTGAAAGACGGTATAGAAGATGGATTCCTTGCTCCGTTTAAAGTTATAAATATTACAACTAATATCGGGGATGAGTGGCGGCCAATCAAAGGTCAAAAGGATATTTATGGCAATGAAATCGAGGATAGAATATACAACAACAGTGACTATGATTATAACATCGTGATTGAAGATCGCCATCGGGAAATAGCACAAGAAATAACCAACTATCTCAAAAGCACAGATCGTATGGCAAAAACCATTGTATTTTGTGCTGATGAGACACATGCAGAAAGAATGCGAATTGCACTGGTTAATGCCAATGCAGATATGTGCAAAAAGAATCCCGACTATATAGTCCGCATTACCGGTAGCGATGAATATGGTAAAGGGAAACTAGATTATTTTATTTCTGTAGCATCAAAATATCCGGTAATAGCTACGACCAGCAAATTACTATCAACTGGTGTTGATTGCAAAATGGTCAAACTTATAGTCCTAGACCAGCAGATCGGATCAATGACAGAGTTTAAGCAGATTATAGGACGAGGCACCCGAATTCGTGAAAAAGAAGGGAAAACACATTTTGTAGTAATGGACTTTCGAAATGTAACACGCCTCTTTGCTGATCCGGATTGGGATGGTCCGATAGAAGTTGATCCGGATTATCCTCCGAAGCCATGTCCTGGTTGCGGCAAGTATCCTTGTATTTGTCCTAAGACTACTACGTCTTCGGTCTGCCCAGTCTGTGGTAAAGATCCTTGTGAATGTCCGACACCACCCCCGCAGCCCAAACCGATTGTAGATAAAAATGGTTGTGAAGTAAAAGTTATTAATAAGGTAGTTTCCGTTTATGATACAAATGGCAAATTGCTTCGTACAGAAAGTATCACAGATTACACAAAAAAGAGTATTATTGACACATATGCGACAATAGAGACCTTTACCTCTAAGTGGAATGCACTAAAAAGGAAAAGTGAAATAACGGAAATGCTAAAAGAAGTCGGTATTGACCTTACTACTCTGAAGCATGACCGGAATATGGATGATGTGGATGACTTTGACTTTATCTGTTATATTGCATATGGGAAGAAGACTTTAACAAGACGAGAACGTGCAGAGCAGGTAAAGAAACGTGATGTATTTAGTAAATATGGGGAGCGAGCCAGACTAGTTCTCGAAGCCCTACTTGACAAATATATGAACGAAGGAATTTCTGAATTGGAGAATCTTGCAGTTTTGAAAAACGATCCGTTCAGAAAACTTGGCTCTCCAGCAAGCATCGCCAAACTGTTTGGGGGCAAGGAAGGTTATCTAAAGGCCGTAAACAATCTAGTTCAACTGATATATAATGCAGCATAAAAGAAAAGAAAAATATGAGTTTATCAAATTTCGTAAAAAGAATACGCAATATAATGCGCAATGATGCCGGTATCAATGGTGACGCACAGCGCATAGAACAGATGGCATGGATGCTTTTCCTGAAAGTTTATGATGAAAAGGAAAATGACTGGGAAATGGAGGATGATTATCAATCTATTATTCCAGAAGAATGCCGTTGGCGCAATTGGGCTCACGATGATGGAAGTGGAAATGCTCTGACTGGGGATGACCTACTATCATTTGTCAACAATGTGGTATTTGATAAACTCAAGAAGATCGAGATTACCCCAGATACACCTATCCGACAAGCAATCGTGAAAACAACTTTTGAGGATGCCAATCAATATATGAAAGACGGAGTACAACTCCGACAGGTTCTGAATGTTATTGACGATCTCGATCTTGGCAATTACGAGGAAAGCCACGCTTTCGGTGAAATTTACGAAAGCATACTCAAGGAAATGCAGTCAGCAGGATCTTCCGGTGAGTTTTATACACCGAGGGCCTTAACTGAGTTTATGGCGGAAATAATCAAGCCGCAGATTGGAGAAAAGATGGCGGATTTCGCTTGTGGAACAGGAGGTTTTATTACCAGTTGGCTTGGAGAACTTGACAAACGTGTGGTTACTGCTGAAGACCGGGAAGAGTTTAATCAATCTGTATATGGCATAGAAAAGAAACAATTCCCTTATATGCTGTGTGTGACAAATCTTTTGCTCCACGGAATAGATAAGCCATTGGTATTTCATGATAACTCTCTGACTAAAGATGTTCTCAACTATACAGAAGGGGATCAGTTTGATGTAGTGCTCATGAATCCCCCGTACGGAGGCAACGAGAAAGCCGATGTTAAGTCTCACTTCCCTTCTGATATGCGAAGCAGCGAGACTGCCGACTTGTTTATGGTACTTATTATGTACCGGTTGAAGAAGAACGGTCGTGCTGCGGTCATTGTCCCAGATGGATTCCTGTTTGGGGCAGATAATACCAAGATTGCTATCAAGACAAAATTGCTGCGAGACTTCAATCTGCATACTATTATCCGATTGCCGGGTAGTATTTTCGCACCATATACCCCTATTGCAACCAACATTCTGTTCTTCAATAACGAAAAGGCAGAAGATTCACCTGTAGATTACTCTACTAAGGAGACATGGTTTTATCGTTTGGATATGCCGGATGGATATAAGCATTTTTCTAAAACAAAACCGATGCGTCCTGAGCATTGTAATTCTATTAAAGAATGGTGGAATGACCGTAAGGAAATCATTATTGAGGAAGGAAATGAGAAAGCACGTTGCTATTCAACCAAAGATCTGATTGATTCTGATTGCAATTTCGACTTATGCAAGTTCCCAAAAGAAGATGAAGAAATTTTGCCTCCAGCCGAACTACTTGCTGATTATTACAAGAAACGGGCGGCTCTTGACTATGAGATAGACAAAACGCTGGCCGAGATTCAAAAGATTCTCGGCATAGATATAAAATCGTGTAACTGATAATTGTGAAGTGATATGAAAGATTTGACAATCTCAAACATAGAAAGACAGAATGTACTTAACAATCGTTTCGCGGTCAGTAAGGTACAGGAGCATCTTGATATAGAAGGAATGCTCTTTGAGGGAGAATACCGCTTTACAAAAA